>WNGD01000128.1_pt1 | contig 70179 bp, 59 predicted proteins | sample 5400671 | NCBI WGS metagenome assembly WNGD01 (sample SAMN13153369, study PRJNA577476) | soil metagenome | isolation source: 40 cm soil or saprolite under grassland replicate 2 | place: USA:California | collected 2016-06-15
TTAACCCGATGTGCAAGAAGCTTGCCACCTGCAGCGGCGAGAGAAAAAAGGAAGTGTGGGGACTGGAAACCCCCAGGCTACCTTGCCCCACACCCCGGCAAAGGGCTTTCGCCCTCTGCACTCCTGAAAAGAATATGACGCTGATTACCAGTCCTACCAATCCACGTATCAGCAGATTACATGACCTGCATACGACAAGAGGCCGCAAGAAAAGTGGCCTCTTCTTGATGGAAGGCCCCCATCTCCTGGAAGCGTTACTCAATGCACATATTGAGCCGCGTGAAGTCTACTATCAACCTGAATTGCTTCAACGCACCGCTAAAGGTAGATCACTCCTTGCACGCCTCAAACATGACTCGTCTCTACCAAGAGAGCGGCTGGTAGAGGTCAGTGAACGCGTTATCGAGAGCCTTGGTGAGGTGCAAACGTCACAGGGAGTAGTCAGCGTTTTATCACTGGATGCATTCCAACCTGCGCTTGTACGCCCACGGCGTTCCACTACTTTGCGTCCGGTGCTCCTCATTCTTGATGGCCTGGCTGATCCAGGCAATATGGGAACAATTTTGCGTACAGCTCTGGCTGCTGATGTAGACGAAGTTTTGTTAACCCCCAACTGTGTAGACTGTTTCAGTCCTAAAGTAGTGCGCGCCGCAGCAGGCGCTCATCTTGCATTACCCGTGGCAACCAATGTTTCATGGGACTTAATCGCGGAAAGAATCACCTTGCATTGCGCGGGGCAAAGGCGTGTGTTACTGGCCGAGGCTGGCAGTCCCCATCTCTACTTTGAACAAGATTTGAGACTGCCTTTTGCGCTAATCATTGGCAATGAGGCACATGGGCCTTCACAGGAAGCTTACGGGCTGGCAACCCTGTCTATAGCGATTCCCTTATCGAACGGGGTGGAATCTTTAAATGCGGCGATGGCGACAGGCATAGTGTTATATGAAGCAGTCCGCCAGGCTCGATTTTCGTAGGATGATGGTATGCGAGCAAAACAGTATGTAGCTTACCAGCAGCTACATACTTGTTGTTTCCAGGTGTGTATCAGGCTGGTGGACAAGAGACCCTTCTTTGCCACAACTATCACATGCGGGGGGCTTTAGCCCGGTATGAACCATACCACAAACCTCACACTCCCAGCGATAAATCATCACTGACCGGTTTTGGGTCAGTAGTTTTACTGCTGCCTGCACAGTCGCTTCATCGCTTCTTACAACTCCATTGTTGGTTTTTGTTCTCTGTGCAATCATTAGTAATCTCCTCTGTGTGCTATTGAAACTCTTATGAAAACAGCCATAAAAGCTTAGGGCATCTAAAATAAGTCTACCAGCCATTCCACGTGAAAGTCTATGAATTTTGATAGGCGTTATGGATACTATTCATAACTAAATAGTTATGAAAAACCGTCTTTGTAAGAAATGAGCGGGGTGGGAACGCACGTGTTCCCACCCCGCTCATTTCTTACAAAGACGGTTTTTACCTATCAGTTTGCACTGGCCACCAGGGTTGTGATGGCATCTCGTTACTCTGCTGATAGGGGGGTATGGGATAGGGTTGATAAGACGAATTAGATCCCGTTGGAGCAAGAGCATTGTTATACATATTTCTCCCTGGAGACTGAACGGATGCAGTTATAGTGCGGAAGGCTCCGCTGACCGATAACTGATTCTCGTACTCTTCCTCAGGGGTTACCATCACATTGCCCATCGGGGCATAGTAGTTCAGATTCTCGCGGAGTTTGAAGGCTTCCACCGATGCCAACAATTGCTCTGCTAAGCGTGCTAACCTCTCCATGTTTTGCGCTGCATCGCGTGTGCTGGTGCTACTTTGTTGTGTCGAATCGGTAACAGCCTGCATGATTTGCACAACGGAGCTTGATGACTGCAACTGCTGTCCAGCCATCTGGTTGATAGCTTCGATTTCGTGTGCCTGGCGCTCAACGACACCGAAAATGGATTCTAGTGACTTACCAGCTTCCTGGGCCAAATTTGCTCCAGCCGAGGTTTCACGTTCGGTGTCTCGCATCGAGACTGCTACGGCACCTATATCTTCACGTACACCGCGTACAATACGTGCAATCGAATTGGCCTGGTCTTTGGCGCGTTCGGCCAGTCGTCGAATGTCTGCCGCGACTGCACCAAATCCTTTTCCGTTTTCGCCCGCCATGGCAGCCTGAATGGCAGCGTCAAGAGCCAGGCGGTTCGTCTGGTGTGCAATATTGGCGATGACTTCGACAATGTTGTTGATTTCACGTGAACGATCTCCCAGCGTTTGTACCTTGCCGGATGTATCCTGTACATATTCGTGGATGCGTCCCATACCTTCGACTGTCTGCAGCACGGCCTCGCGCCCGCTTTCCGCGGTCAGGCGTGCCGCGCGCGCGACAGTATACAGAATTTGTGTTCGTTCAGCTACCTGCCGGCTCGAATTGGCCATACGCTCTACTTCAATCGCAGCCTCGGCAATCTGTTTGATTTGAGCGTCGGCCGTTTCAACCAGTTGACTCATGCGCTCAAAAGTCATTGTCGTGGAGTTTTCGACCTCATGGGCGACCATTTTAACGCGCACCACCAGGCTACCAAGCTCTTCCACCATGTAGTTAAATGAGTCTGCCAGGACACCCAAGGCATCTGCAGTGACTTCTGCCTGGATGCGCAAATCTCCTTCACCCACACCACTTACTTCACTCACCAGTTTTTCTACTTGTGCTTGCAGGTTATCGCGCTGGGCTTGCGCCTCTTGAATAAGGCGCACAATATTGTCCAGCATGTTATTCATCGAATTGGCAACCAGGTTGATTTCGTCACGACCGAGGATCCTTGCACGTGCGCTTGTATCACCCCTCGAAATACGCCTGGTAAGAGAAGCAAGGCGGCGCAAGGGTTGCGTAATTGTGAGGTTAATTATCCATCCAATAGTGAAAACTATCAGGATACTACTGATGAAGGCGATGACTGTAGCTATCAAAACAGGTTGGGTCTGTGAAGGCCCTACCGCAGAGACAGTCTTGCCTATACTCACTGCATCATCTACCATGTGCTGCCAACTATTTCTCAGGTCGGTAAACTGCTGGTTTGTAGTCCACAAGATTGAATAGGCATCTGAGTAGGCTTTACTGATCTCGTTTGTAGTAAACTTATGCCCATTTTGCAATTCCTGCTGCAAATTCTGAAGTCGTTTTAACTCATCACCCTGCAACTTTTTATATGTGGGCCACTGCTTCGTACTCACTGCGTTGAGCACTGTCTGCTGATCGCTTATAATCCCAGTATTTGGATTATCACTTAGCAATATGCTGTGAATATTTGCCATATTGCTTGAAGTAGCTAACTCGTAGTCACGTTGATATGTCGATAATGCCTGGTCGAAGCTGGCTTGACGGGCGAGTATTTCGTTGTTGGTCAATGATACGGCGGCGCTCAATGAAGAATCTTGCACTATTCCATTCACGCTTGTACTCAAGGAGTTAAAGATCTGCGCATTACTCGTCGTTAGTAGAGCATTCATACTTTGCAGATTGGTTTGTTGTTGCGATGCAATACGTTGGGCATCAAAACTGGTTGAGAGCGCCTGACCGCGCATATTTAGTGAAGTAAGATAAAAGTTGCCCAGTAACACAATAACAACACCTGGTATTATCGCTGCTACTGCAAACGCGATGAAGAGACGACGGAAAATGGGTATATTGCTTAGAAATTTTAACATATCAGCCTCAATCCCTTCTCAGGCAATATGCGAGTATTACCTTTCATTCTCCTTGAGCCGTAGGCCAGGTATAGAGCAACACTGGAGGAATGGATAATCAAGTACATGCCTACTCTTCCAATCAAGCACATTGATCGACATCAATGACATGGCATACACCCCGCAAGCTATTCCCAACGTAGTGTACATTATCGCTGCAAGAAATGAAACTTTTGGGTCAGGGACTCACCTGATTTTCCTAGTGTATAACAAGTGAAGATTTTGGCGCAGCCACCTGTTCCCACATAGGTCTCTTGATTATGCACCAGGTTTGATCATGAAGGCCAGGCTGCTTTAGGAAACTTCGGGTTTTCCGCTGCCACAGAGGATGGGTATACTGGCATGAACTGCCCGCCTTGCCATTGGAACAGGTACGCCAGCGCTAAGATATTTCGACCTTGATTGTCAAACTGTGCGCTGCCTTGAACAGTGTTATACACATCCCCAGAGTGGAGTTCAGTGATAAGTTTGGCATTATCAATACTATGAATTTTATTCACAGCCTGCTCCAACACCTGCCCAACAGAAAACGCCTCTGCCACGTCGGCGTTGATCTGATCAACTGTACCGCCATATTGAGCCAGGTAGTCCTGTACCATTTGAGTATTCTGGAAGTTGTCGGCTTGCGGATACCAGCCATTCGGAACGAATACTCCCTCCGTATACTTCGCACCGCCAACAGCCTTGATAAAATCTTGACCAAGGTCCGGTCCAGCCGTTGCGATTAGCGCTTCGGGGTTGTAATGCTCTTGCCTAAATACCTTTATGTAAGTTGCGATATCAGGAAGCAGAGTACCGAGAACAGCCACCTGTGCACCCGAGGCAACCACATGCTTAGCATAAGGCGTAACGGCCGCGCCCGATATTTTATCTGCATCGTAATATGGAGATTTGTAGACGGTTGTTATTCCGCCTTTCTCCAACAACTGCCTTGCAAGGTCAACCTGTCCCTGAGTAAAAGGATCGTTCGAAGTCGCGTAAGCTGCAGTCTTCGGTCGCTTGTATTGAGGCAGTGATAGGATATAGTATGCAAAGGTAGTCAGGTTGTTGACAACTGGTAGGGAGACATCAAAGACATTATTTAGCCCTCTATCAAAAACGTGGGAGCCACCGCCTGCGCCCTCTATCATCGCATACCTTAATTGGTGAACTGTTTCGGACGCCGGTATCGTCAATAGAGAGGAAAAAGGGCCAAAGACCAGGTTAACGTGATCCTGACGAATCAATGTTCTATAATTATCTGCGACTTTCTGCTCTGTACTATCATCGTGAAGGATGACGAGCTTGACAGGACGACCGAGCAGTCCACCATTTTTATTGACTGTATCCGCCCAGAGTTGATACCCTTGTGCCATAGCCTTCCCATCGTCTGAGAAGTCTCCTGTAAACGAGAGCGAAGTCCCAATAGTAATTGGAGCCTGGCTATTAACAGTATCCTGCGCACATGCACTCAATCCCGCAAGTGCCATGACTAAAACAGCAATTAAAGATAGAGATGTTTTGATCCTGGCGGCATATCGTTCTAACACGTCTTTCCTCTTTCTTTCCCCGCTCAAGTATAGCGAGACTTCCTGCTACCTGCGTTTGCGCTTTTGTCGCATTAAACGACATCTCTAGTAATGGTGGTGAGAATAACGCCCCTAAATTAGCACCAACTAACTTTACTCTACTTTGCGTAGAAATAAAACTTTTGGGTACAGAACTCACCAGATTTTCCTAATGGAGAGGTGCTGAACATGCTATACTTTTCTTATATAGATATCGATCAGGCTTGGAGGAACTTCTGATGCATACAATCTCCACAACCGACTGGCCTTTTCAGAAAGTACTCATCGCTAATCGTGGTGAAATTGCGGTGCGCATCATTCGTGCCTGTCGTGAACTCGGGCTAACCAGCGTCGCTGTATATAGCGACGTTGATCGCAAGGCCTTACATGTTCGTATGGCCGATGAAGCATACCATATCGGCCCATCCCAAGCATCGAGGAGTTATTTACATGTTCCTACCATCATAGAAGTCGCTAAACGTTCAGGAGCGCAGGCGATTCACCCTGGCTACGGCTTCCTGTCAGAAAATGCTATGTTCGTAGAAGCCTGCATTGCTGAAGGGCTGATCTTTGTAGGGCCTCCGGCGACTGTTCAACGCACGGTGGGAGAGAAGACAGCCGCGCGTAGTACGGCGCAGGCTGCAGGTGTACCGATTGTTCCGGGAACTATGACTGATATGATGGAAGATGCGAACATAGCGCATACCGCTGAGAAGATAGGCTATCCTCTGCTGCTAAAGGCTGCCGCTGGCGGTGGTGGCAAAGGTATCCGCTTCGTGCGAGATCCGAAGGATCTGCAAGCTTCGCTACGAACGGCACGAAGCGAAGCTAAAAGCGCTTTTGGCGATGACCGGGTGTACGTGGAGAAAGCGATCTATCCTGCTCGACACATCGAGGTGCAGTTTATTGCCGATACTCACGGCAACATTGTGCACCTGGGTGAACGTGAGTGCAGCATTCAGCGCCGCCACCAGAAGCTCGTAGAGGAATGCCCTTCCCCCGTAATGGATGAAGAATTGCGGGATTGTATTACGATGGCAACGGTTAACCTGATCCGCGCTATTTCCTATGTCAATGCTGGCACTGCGGAGTTTTTGCTTGGACCTGATCGCAATTTCTATTTCCTGGAGGTCAATTCGCGCATACAAGTTGAGCATCCCGTGACCGAATTCTGTACGGGTATCGATCTTGTCCAGGAGCAGTTCCGCGTTGCCGCCGGTTTACCGCTTTCCTTCACTCAGGAGCAGGTGCAGTTGCGTGGCGCGGCTATCGAATGCCGTATTTCAGCAGAAGATCCAGAAAATCGTTTCTTGCCTGCAACAGGCACTGTGCAAGCATTGCAAGAACCATCCGGCCCAGGTGTGCGAATTGATAGCGGGTTGTATGCCGGTTTACAGGTACCGCTGTTCTACGATCCTCTGCTCTCAAAGTTGATTGTCTGGGGAAAAGACCGAACTCACGCCATTGCACGTATGCGCCGTGCTCTTACAGAGTACCAGGTCATGGGTGTGCAGACAACTTTGCCCTTTGACCGTTGGCTGATGGAGCATCCCCGCTTCATCAACGGTGATCTGTCCACAGATTTTGTGGCAGAAGAATGGGATGCCAGGCAGAAGGATGCAGCACACGCAGCGAAGGAAGAGAGCGAGAAAGCAGAAGAGGTGCTCGTTCCGACTCAGCTAGCAGCTCTCGTGGGGGGCCTGATGATGCAAGAACAGGTGGAGGAAGAGAAACTGCGACGGCTACCCGCGGGCGAAAATGGCGCTGAAAGCAGCCGCTGGCGCGACGTCGGACGCAAAGAGGCGTTGCGAAGGATGTAATAAACAGGCACCGTACAGAAATAGAACCCGTAGGCTCTTCGGGTTCTATTTCTGTACGGTGCCTGTTCACTTCTCCTGTACAGGTGGTGGCAGTTTGAACGAGGGAGGCGTTTTGCCGCGCCTTTTCGCAGCTTCCGCTTTCAGGCGTTCAACTGATTCATAAGGGACATAACGACCACCTAGGGGTGTGGGGTGGATGCCTGGACCATGAAAATCGGTACCACCAGTGGGAATGAGGTTATACTCATTAGCCAGAGCCAGCAATTCGCGCTCGTTCTCAGTTGTGTATGTCCCATAATAGGTTTCCAGTCCCACCATGCCAGCTTCACAAAGACCGGGCAGCCAGTTACGAAGCTCATCGAGGCCGGGAAGTTCGAGAGGATGAGCTATTACGGGTAAGCCGTTAGCGCTAGCAATGAGGTACACTGCATCTTCTGGAGTAAGCTTGTAACGCGGGACATATGCATAACAGCCCGTACCGATATATTTGTCAAAAGCCTCACCGATGGTTTGCACATAACCTGCTTCCAGGAGTGCCTGGGCAACATGCGGGCGACCCACTGAACCTTGCGCAATCTCGCGCACACGCTCCCAGGAGATGTTGATGCCCTGTTCGTTCAAAAGCTCTACTATGCGTTGACCGCGTCGCTCACGGGCATCACGCAGTACTTTAAGTACGGCTTGAAATTCAGGTCGCTGGAATTCAGGGAAATAGCCAAGTACATGCACTTCCCCGCCGCTTACATCGGTGTTGATTTCAATGCCAGGGATGAGGTCTAAATCTAAAATCTGTGCCGCTTGCGCAGCCTCTTCCAGTCCCCCGGTGGTATCGTGATCGGTCAATGCCAACACTCGCAACCCGATATCTTTAGCCTTCTGTAGTAATTCAGCCGGCGAATAAACACCGTCGGAAGCCGTCGAATGGGTATGAAGATCGATATAGTTTGTCATACAAATCCTAGTTCGATTAAACTAAAAGACACAATAGTAGTTTTACGACTACCTGGCGTAATCGACTGAACGCGTCTCACGAACTACGCACACCTTGATTTGCCCAGGATAGTCAAGGCTCTCCTCGATTTTGTGGGCGATATCGCTGGCGAGACGATTCGCCGCGTACTCGTCAATTTCTTCAGGCTTGACGATTATACGCACTTCTCGACCGGCCTGTATAGCGAAAGATTTTTCCACGCCGGTAAACGAGTTTGCGATATTTTCCAGTGCCTCCAGGCGCTTGATGTACAGATCAATGGTTTCGCGACGGGCGCCGGGGCGCGCGGCTGAAATTGCATCCGCTGCCTGCACGATGGCCGCTTCCAGGCTCTGGGGTTCAGCTTCCGTTGCATGGTGGGCTACCATTGCATGTATCACCTTGGGCGATTTGCCGAAACGACGGGCTATCTCACCACTGATAATCGCATGAGGTCCCTCGACCTCCTGGTCGATAGCCTTGCCCAAATCGTGCAGAAGCGCTGCAGTTTTACAGATGTTCACATCGGCGCCCAGTTCGTGAGCAATGGTTCCCGCGAGAATGGAGACTTCAACAGAATGCGCGAGCACATTCTGCCCATAGCTCGTGCGAAAATGAAGCCGCCCCAGGATTTTAAGCAAATCTGGTTGTAAACCATGCACATTGGCTTCCATTGCTGCTCGCTCACCCTCCTCACGCACAATAGCATCCACTTCCTGCCGTGCCTTGGCGACCACTTCCTCAATGCGGGCCGGGTGGATACGTCCATCGATGATCAACCTGGTCAATGCAAGACGCGCCACTTCACGGCGTACAGGGTCAAACCCGGAAAGAATCACCGCCTCTGGCGTATCATCGATGATGAGGTCAACACCTGTTGCTGCTTCCAATGCACGGATATTGCGTCCCTCGCGCCCGATGATACGCCCTTTCATTTCATCGTTTGGCAGTGGTACAACAGAGACAACTGCCTCCGCAACCTGATCTGAAGCGCAACGTTGAATCGCCAGGGTGACGATCTCCCGCGCACGCGCATCAGCCTCTTCACGCGCCTCTTCTTCGATAACACGAATACGGCGCGCCGCTTCTGAACGCACTTGATTTTCGATACGTGCAAGCAAGACTTCTTTGGCTTGCTCCTCAGAGAGTTGAGCGACGCGCTCCAGCTCTTTGAGTTGTTCGCGTTTGATGACCTCTAGCTCTTCCTGCGTCTGCTCAAAGGAACGTTCGCGATTTGCCAGTTTGCGCTCGCGCTGTTCAAATAGCTCGATTTTGTGTTCAAGCGTTTCTTCCTTTTGCTGCAAGCGGCGCTCTTGCCGCTGTAACTCGGCTCGTCGCTCCGCATTGTCTCGCTCCATAGCTGCACGGAAACGCGCTGTTTCGTCACGCGCTTCATGCAGCGCCTCGCGTTGCTGCACCTGGAGTTCCATGAGCATTTGCTCACTCGCTTCCTTTTCAAGACGCAAGCGTTCTGCAAAATATTGTTTATTTCGTGTCGTCCCGATCAGATATCCGGCAATGAGAGCAATTCCGGCTCCAAAAACCAGGCCAATCAGGGAGATTACGATTTCAATTGGCTGCACGTCGGCCTACCTCCAATAGTAAAGGCAAACAGGCCTTTATGGTTGTAAAAGAGTATAATAATCACAATGTATGCTAAATGGCTTAGTGCCAAAAGCATGCTATCCGCCTAGCATACTATATAGGAGCAGTATCTATACTGTCAAGCATACAACGATAGCCAGATTATCACAGTGTAATTTAGGAGCATTAGTGTGAGTCAAAAACAATCTGGGGCAGGTCCCCAGCAAATCTTACGCCCAACGCATGTCGTCACCTGTTTTCTCATGCGAACAGATACGGATCAGCCTCGCATACTGATTGTGCGACGAAGCCAGCGCGTTGGCAGTTACAACACTCGCTGGGCAGGTATTAGCGGCTTTGTAGAAGCTGGTGTGACGCCAGATGAGCAGGCCTATACCGAGATTCGTGAGGAGACAGCTTTACAACGCGATCAGGTACGTATGCTTAAACGCGGCGCAGTCGTAGAGCATGAAGATGCCGCTTTGGGACGGCACTGGTTTATCCATCCTTTCCTTTTCAAAGTGCTTATTCCTGGTGCCATTTCGCTGGATTGGGAGGCCACCGAAATGCGTTGGATTGTACCCTCAGAACTTGGTGATTACGAGACGGTGCCTAAGCTAGAGGAGGCGTATATGTCAGCGATGAATGGGGAAGAGGCATAAGATCCCTCGAATCCTTATCGTCCAACCGTCATCTGAGCCTTAAGGCAAACGTTACGAACTTTCAAACCTTTGCCGAGAGCTAACACTTACACCCTCTCGATGATTGTCGCGATACCCTGCCCGACACCGATGCACATCGTTGCCAGGCCATAACGTCCTCCGCGCCGCTCCAACTCATGCAGCAAAGTCACGACGAGACGTGCACCGCTACATCCTAACGGGTGGCCCAGAGCGATTGCCCCACCATTGACGTTGAGTTTCTCCTCGTCAATCTCAAGTTCTCGCACACACTGCAAAACCTGTACGGTAAACGCCTCGTTCAGTTCGATCAGATCCATATCCTTGATGGTGAGTCCAGCGCGTTGCAACACCTTGCGTGTAGCGGGAATAGGACCCAATCCCATATATGCTGGATCAACCCCTGCCACAGCTGACGCCACGATACGCGCACGAGGGGTTAAGCCTAACTCTTGAGCGCGACTGCCAGCCATCAAAACCAAGGCCGCAGCGCCATCGTTGATGCCCGATGAGTTGCCCGCCGTTACACTTCCATCTTTACGGAAGACAGGTTTCAATGCCGCTAGCTTCTCGAGTGTCGTATCTGGACGTGGCTGCTCATCCAGAGCAACTATTACAGCTTCGCCCTTCTTTTGAGGAATGGTTACGGGCACTATTTCTGTCGTGAAACGACCCAGTTGCTGCGCAGCAACTGCTCGCTGGTGGCTACGGAGCGCGTAGGCATCCTGTTCGGCCCGGCTGATCTTCGTTCGTTCTGCAACATTCTCTGCCGTCTCACCCATACTGTATGGATAATGTATTGCGGATAAACGAGGATTGACGAAACGCCAGCCCAGTGTCGTGTCTTGCAGATTCATATTGCGACTGAATGCGCTATCCGTCTTACCAAGCACAAATGGCGCTCGTGTCATGCTCTCCACACCACCAGCTACAAAAGTATCGCCCGCTCCAGTTTGAATAGCCTGTGCCACGCTATTGACCGCCTGCAAACCCGAACCGCAGAGTCGATTGACCGTCTGCCCGGCAACCTCTACAGGCAGACCGGCCAACAACAACGCCATTCGCGCCACGTTACGATTATCCTCGCCAGCCTGGTTTGCGCAACCAAGAATGACATCTTCAATAGTGCCTGCATCGATATTTGCTCGCCGCACCGCTTCGGCTATCACCAATGCGGCAAGATCATCCGGGCGCACGTCCTTGAGACTTCCACCGTAGCGCCCGAGGGGTGTTCGTACTGCCGAGAGGATAACCGCTTCTTCCATAGCCTTCTTACCTTCCCTTGAATTCAGCTTTTCGCTTCTCTATGAAAGCTCGCATACCTTCACGCATATCTTCAGTAGCAAAGAGCAAGTAGAAATTCCTGCGCTCGATCTCCAGGCCCTCTTCCAGCGTGGTCTCGAAAGCCGCCTTTACCGCGTCTTTCGCAAGGCGCACTGCGACAGGAGCCTGGACGGCCACTGTCTTCGCAAGCTTTATAGCTTCGGTGAGATGTTCACCCTTAGACACTACATGATTCACCAAACCAAGCGCGTACATTTCCTGGGCAGTGACCTGCACTCCTGTCAGCACTATTTCCATCGTACGGTACTTGCCGAGGGTACGTGCCAGGCGCTGCGTGCCGCCTGCTCCCGGTATAACGCCAAGCAGAATCTCGGGTTGGCCAAATCGCGCGTTTTCTGAGGCTACAATCATGTCACAATGCATTGCCAGTTCGCACCCGCCACCCAGGGCATATCCGCCAACCGCAGCGATCACCGGGGTATGAATGCGTTTAATGCGCGCCCATGTTTCAAATCCACCAAGCATCATATCAATGGGAGATTTATCAGACATTTCTTTAATGTCGGCTCCGGCAGCGAATGCCTTCTCGCCTGACCCGGTGATGACGATACAACGAATTTCGTCATCCCGATCATACTCTTCTAAAGCATCGGCAAGTTCGCTCACAAGCTCAATATTGAGCGCGTTCAGTTCCTTTGGGCGATTCAAGGTGACAATGCCGACCCGCTCGTCGCGTTCAACTAAAATATATTGATAGTTCTTCTCAGGCATTAATAACTCTCCTTCAGAACAGTAACTTTTACCAGTTAGGCATATATGGTTCTACAGTACTCTCTGCTTGTAGTATATCACCGACCCTCTTTCACTGGTGCTCTTGCTCTGGAGATAGGATATAATCTGTTTTTCCGCTTTTATTGATCAACATAGTATAAAATATGTATAGGCTCCCGTATCCTTCTAGATTTACGTGCGGAATGCTGGGTGAAGATAGTTATTTGTTATATAGAAGAGTCTTGACGTGATTCTCTACTCTTGTTACGATAGTTTAAGTAGGGAACAGACATTCTAGTAGTATTTTGGAAAGTAAAAATTATGGTTGAGGCACAACGCGACCAAGAAAAACAGTTAAGGCTAATTGAGCTAGACACAGATCAACATTCTTTGCCATCAAGCATTGGGAGTTCGGGGTTCTGTGACCCTGCCTTTGCCAGTAACAAAACACTGCCTCTTCATAGATGGGTTCCATGGATCGCTGGATTCTCCAGCGATTTCGTTAAAGATGCTTTGACTAGATACCTTACTCACAAAGGTACCGTCTTAGATCCCTTTTCTGGAGTCGGCACCACTCTCATAGAAGCCTTTCTACTTGGTCATGATGTAGTAGGATTCGAGGTCAATCCATATCCGGCCTTGGCTTGTCGTACAAAGTTGCACGCTTATCGAATTGCCACCGAAACATTGCGATATGAGATCTTGCGGTTCCAGGCGTTCTACAATGAAAAAATCTTGTCTGGTTACATTCCAACAAGCACGGTGCCCAAAGGATTCAAGACTCGAGCGGAATTTTATAGCTCCCAAGTGCTGCATAAGGTCTTGATTCTTCACGATTTTATCGACACCATTGCTTCTCCTGACGTGCAAGACCTGTTCAAGTTGGCTTTTGCTTCAACGATGGTACGCTACTCCAATTATTCCTATGAGCCGAGCCTCGGCAGACGTGTAAGTGGTGGAAAAGAAGAAATCAGGGATTTTCCGGTAGGCCAAACTATACTGAGTAAGCTGTGGGAGATGGCACATGATATTGCCTGGTTCCAGGCTCATTTGCAAAATGATCAAGCAAGCGCGCAGATTATTAATGGCTCTTTCTTTCAATACGAAGAGTATTTGACCCGGGAGTCTGTTGATCTGATTGTCACGTCACCGCCCTATTTGAACAATTATCACTATAATCGAAATACACGTCCACAACTCTACTGGCTGGGTTACGCCCAATGCCCTCAAGATCTGAAACATCTCGAAAATGCAAATTTTGGTAAATTTTGGCAGACCGTTCGGGACCAGGAATGTCTGGATCTGAGCTTTTCTTTGCCTGGGACAGATATCATGGAGAAGCTACAAGCGCTTAGACAACTTCATCCTGAAAAGGGTATCTATGGAGGCAATGGCTGGGCCAACTATGCAGCCTCCTACTTCAATGATTGCTACCGGTTTGCTATGGGCATCAACTACGTTCTTAAGTCAGGAGGAGTGGCGCTGGTTGTTATTGGCAATAGTATATTACAAGGTATTTTAATACCTACAGATCAGTACTTCGGCAAAATTGCCGAATCTGCTGGGCTGGAGTTGGTGAGAATTGACATACCACGTACAAGCCGTGTAGGTAATAGTATTATTCAGTCAAGTGTTCGTGTGGAGAAAGCGCAAGCTTCGCATCAGCTATACGAGGCGATAGTAGAGCTAAGAAAGCAGTAGAAGAGATAATCACGCCAAGGCCAGCCGAACTTTCGCAATCACATTTTCCAGCTTTGGTGAAGCACCAGTCAATCGAACTGCCCATGATCTACCAGGATGTAAAACATCCCATTCTGAGCGAGCCTGATTATATCGACCTGCCCCTGGATCATGATTACCGAAGCCATCCACAACTGTATTCCAAAGAGGCATAAATCTTCTAATAAGTTCAGCTTCTACTAGCACAATCAGATCACTTTCAATGCCATTGAGAATCATAAATCGGCATTGAAAGTCATCAATACCTAAGTTAGCGCCTTGTTGTATACTTCTTGTGTGCTCTCTTAGCCTTTGATACAAGTCAAATGTTCCAGAAGTTCCAGTTCTCGCTGTTCGCCACCCTTGTGGTACAGCTTTGCCTACATAGATTGGTTGAATACAGCTATTCTGGTTTAATTCGCTAATCTTAGCATACAGTTCGTAAGCACCCACATAGTACAGCCCATAAACCCCAGGGCCAAGAAACTGACTAGGTGGTGGTAGTCTGTGCAGAGGTGTTTCTGCGAAAAATTCGATCGCTTCGTTGACCACACTTTGAAACTTGGGCGAACGAAATATGTGCAGACTATAATCGAAATCCATTATTACTTTTCTACTCTCACCATGCAGTAAATCCCTAGCCACCACATGAAAAAATGTTTCGCTTCCATTGGCATGTCTTAGGTTCTATTCAAGACTGTAAGATAAATAGAAATTTTGTAAATTTCTATTTTCAGATTGACACCCTATCATAGACTAACATCTTTTACAACGTTCTAAGGATGGTATAAAGGTCTCCTGGCCCTTTATACCATCCTTCCCAAGATTATTAATATTTTTCCTTTGCTACACTTCTTTCGATGGGGTACTCGCGAGTGTCGTCACTATTCTGACTGTAAGTGTCGCAGCAATCGCATTTCCATTGCGCCGTCCTGACTTGTACAAGAACTCGCCTGCCAACATATAGATCGCAGGCATTCCAGTATTGTCTATCGTCGCAGTGCTCTCCATCGCTGTGATGATAGGGCTTGCCTATATCGTGCTCTCGTATACTCAGTTAGGAATTGCTACTCCGCAACTGGGTCCATTGTCAGGCTACATTTTCATGGGAGCACTGATTGTAAAGGCCTGGCGATTTTCTTTGTTGCCCGTCTTGTTCGCTCGAGGCAAGAAATTAACCTTGAGCTCATCTATAGCGAACTGCCACTTGAGTAATTTCTGATTGAAGGACAGCGATCAATGGTTGTGGAATCTGGCATACCAGATTCCACAACCATTGGGTGATTCTCTTCTATCATACCCCTTCTCTGTTGACGGGATGCACGAAGTGGTCGAAGCTCATCCAGAGGCTTTTGGTAGGGCGGTAGAAAAGCAATGGCAAGAGGAAAGGTAAGGTGACGCCCAATGCTATCAAAATGGTTAATGAGACGCTTTGACTCGCAGCCAAAGGAACAGCAATCGCGGCAATCAGCAATTCACTAACGACCAGGTTTATGGCTATTGCGCCAGTAAAATAGCCTGGTTCACGCTCAAAGACAAAGCCGCAGACGGAACAGCGGTCGTACGTTTTAAACCAACCCGAGAATATTTTCCCCCTGCCGCAAACCGGGCAACGCTGGCGTAGCCCCCGCCTTAATAGCAGAAATGCATATTCAGTATTAGTCATAGTTAGATAAACCTCTTTCTGTTAATACTATACCAAAAAAATTGTATATTGAGAGGGCTGCTCGCGGTTCCGCCGCGAGCAGCCCTCTCAACACAAATATACTAAACATTGTTATGATCTCCAGGATGTTAGATAATAATGAACAATGGAGAAGTGCATATTGAACACACAAACAGACTTACAAACCGCCTTAAATCAGCGCCCTCTTGGCCTTGTATTTGACATTGATGGCACACTCAGTCCCATTGCACCTACATCAGACGAGGCGCGGCTCTATCCGGGGGTAACATCCTTACTGGAGCGCGCCCGAGAGTATGCTCATATAGCCATCATGACAGGACGATCGATAGACAACGGTGCGGCAATGGTCAATGTTGAGAGGCTGACCTATATCGGCACTCATGGTCTTGAATGGAGTGAGGGATTACCCTGGTCCCATTCTGTAGAGATAGTTCCAGAGGCCCTGGACTACTACGAGCCTGGCAAATACTTGCTCGACCTGGTAGAGAAGCAACTCTCGGTCCTGCCAGGCGTGATCGTTCAGCGTAAACGTATAGGTGGATCAATCCACTATCGTCTCTCACCCAATTCTGTAGTAACGCGGAAGAAGCTCTTATCGCTACTAGAGCAGCCAGCTCGCCAGGTCAATATGAGTTTAAGTGAAGGGAAACAGATCGTAGAGGTACGTGTACCATTGCCGGTACATAAAGGACAGGCGCTCCGTCGATTCGTACAGCGTGATAATCTACGCGCAATTGTATTTGCAGGTGACGATCGTACAGATTTAGATGCCGTTATAGAGATAGCGAGCATGCGCAAGGAGGGAATAACTGGCATCGCCATCGTGGTACAGCATTCCGATACCTTGCCGGAACTCCTTGAGAGGGCAGACATAATAGTGCAAGGGGTACCCGGCATGATTGACCTGCTGCGTGAAATGGTTGAAATTTTGGAAAGAACAGAGTAAACTATACTGAGTGAAGGCAAGGCCCACCACGAGGTCCACACCTATACCCATCACCCCACACTCATCTCCGGTACCCTGACTGGTGGATCTAAACTGATCGTTCTCGTTGGCAACCGATCAAGCAAGTCATTGATATCCACAATCTGCCGTTGAAGCCAGGTATTGAGATCCTGGCGTTCCACTATCTGTCGCGCAAGTGCTGCTTTAATACGCCTCTCGTCTAATGGCATGCTCAAAGCCTTATAGAGCGCCTGCGCTGTCTCAGCTATATCTGTAGGTGAGGTGGGAATGGACGCTTTGCCCATTTGTTGAAACGCTCCAGCAGTTCGAGAGAGTACTACTAAGCCATCGCATTGATTAACAGTCGGTCCCTCTTTGGCAACCAGGTTCATGCCATCAATTATGGGGTTCACCAGCAACACATCATAATGCTGCATTGCAGCGAGCGCTTGCGTGCGGTCATTACCAAAGAAAGCCTGTATTGGCGTCCATCCATCTGTGCCATAATGCTGGTTAATCTCTTCGATGATTTTCATAACATCGGCATTATATCTTTTGTACTCAAGTAGGCTTTGACGAGAGGGTACAAGGAATGCTAAAAACTTAACCTTTCCCCGAAGTTCTGGATGCTCATCAAGCATTTGTGCATATGCCTGGAAGCCGCGTACGATGTTTTTGGTCGGTTCAATACGGTCGACCCGCATAATTGTCTTCTCGCCCAACAATGGAAGTATCTTTTCTGTCACGCGTTTGCCTGCCCGGCTTTGTACCAGGCGACGTTCTTCATTAACTGAGATGGAAATGGGATAAGCGCGTGCCTGTGTGCGATGTCCTTGCCACCAGACGGCTCCTTCCTCAAAATCAACAACGGCGCCATCAAGCAGCGTGCGTGCTCCTTCAAGAAAGTTGCGCGCATCGCGCTCCGTCTGGAAGCCAATAATATCATTCCCGGCCAAGCCACTATAGATGGCCTGGGCGATATTACTGTGTAAAAATTGCCAGCAACGGATATCGGGCCAGGGAATATGAATAAACTGCTGCATGATGATGCTTGGATGGTGCTGGCGGATCATCGCAGGAGCAAGGTAGAGGTGGTAATCATGCAACATGACGATGGGCGTTGTTTCTTCGCGCTGGATCTCGATACTTACGGCATCAGCAATAGCCTGGTTTGCAACAAGGTAGCCATTTTCCCAGGCATCCTGAATCTTGCGTGCGAATGTAGAGTCATCTGTAGGATCATAGAGGTAGTGCTGTAAAAACCACAGCAACGTGTTACAAATCTGCTCGTAGTGTTTGCGGTAGGCCACCTTCGGAATAGCTACGTAGTGCAGTTGCATCTTCGGATCACGCAGCGGTGACTGCAGTAATCCATTGTTGTTGTGCTGTGCCTCTCGCAGAGCAACGCGGTCACCTTCCGTCATTGCCATGGCGACCCAGGTTACTTCCATACGACTTGCTGCACCTATTAGTGCGGTAACCATACCACCCGCACCTCTACGATGTTTCAACGTCTTATCATGGCTAATATGATATTCGACAGGACCACGATTCGAAGCAATAATCAGGCGGTTGGCATGTATCAACTGCTTTGGTGGCGTTGCATGCAATGTTATTGATGTGGGCATGGGTCGATCCTTTCTACAGTCACTTACCATCCTCATCTTTGAGGCCATTTATTGACCCGCTCGAATTATCTTGCTAATTTTTCCAGGCCAAAAGATTTCGATAGTATGTTCTGACACAAGAACAAACACATTTGTACATAAAGATGTACAAATTTACCCCCAAGTATAGTACCATATTTTGGGAGAAGTATGGGCGAAGTTTCCTGGCTTAAGATTACTATTAGGCCACAAAATTTGTTGTTCGTTACTGGTACAGTAATTATTAAGCATTGAAAGGGGTTCAATAATGATACGTATAGACAACCGCGCTCAGAATCAACTACGCCCTGTGCGCCTGACGGTAGATTACCTGGACTACGCCGAGGGTTCAGTATTGATTGAGGCAGGGAACACGCGCGTACTGTGCGCCGCCAGTATAGAAGAGAAAGTACCACCATTTCTGGAGGGTAAAGGTCAAGGCTGGGTAACAGCCGAATACAGTATGTTACCTCGAGCAACCCATACACGTAGCTCTCGCGAACGTGACGGGAGGGTGAGTGGGCGCACACAGGAGATTCAACGCTTGATTGGCCGTTCACTGCGGGCCGTTGTGGACATGGGCAAGTTAGGTCTACGCACCATCACGCTAGACTGCGATGTGTTGCAGGCTGATGGAGGCACACGAACTACATCAATCACCGGTGCCTATGTTGCGCTGCACCGGGCCTGTTCGCAGTTAGTCAAAACGGGAATTCTCTCCACACATCCCGTTCGAACAGCGGTGGCAGCAGTGAGCGTTGGTGTGGTTGGCGGTGAAATCCTACTTGATCTGTGCTACGAAGAGGATTCGCATGCGGATGTCGATTTTAACGTGGTAATGACAGCCCAACATGAGTTTATTGAAGTACAGGGCACAGGTGAAGGCGGCGTTTTTAGTCGCGCTACCATGAATACCTTGATCAATCTGGCCGAGCAGGGTATCTTCGAACTTCTGGAGGTACAGAAGAGGTATGTGTAATTGATCGGATGACACATATTTCTTGACCCATACCAGTCAGAAATCCCCGGTACCAAAGTACCGCTGTTATTCTACACAGGCCATTCTATTCGTTTAGGATAGTTGAAGCATGGAAAAAGACAAACTCCGTCAGGACTGATGGTTCATTCTAACCTGAATGACCTACGAAACTTGCCGATATCCGGGGCTCGTGTTAGAATTCTTTCTCGGATATTCAAAAAAGAAGACGACCTGTCGGAGCAGCGGCGGAGTCGAGAGGAGCGCAAATTGAAATTGAAGACAGAACGAAATTGGTTCTGGCGCATTGTCGATTTTATTAACCCCTTGCGCGATCCTAGTCTGACTGTAGCTGTCGTACTCACATTCATTGAAGAGGCGGGGCAACACGACCCATGGTACTGGATTGTGGTTATCGCACTCGTCAACTGGCTGGCTGTGCGGGGTGTAGTCTGGTTGGTAGTGAATTTTACCTTCGCCAGTGTATTTATTTGGCGGCGTGTCTGGTGGACAATTCGACACCCCCTCCTGGCCTGGCGTATCCTCGACGCTGTTGGTCACGAAGAAATCGTGATTGGCGGCTTACCCTCTCTATCTGAAGGTATGTTACTGCCGGATGGCTCCACTATTTTGAATATGAGTCCAGTGCTGGGTGCGAGCGGTATCCATATCATTGGTGAGTTACCAGCTGGAACCGAAATACCCATGTTGAGTATGCCCAACGGGCAGATAGCACCCAACCTTGCAGCGCTAGCTGGCAGGTCAGATATATCCCCCGGGGCAAACCATGATGCGCGTTCTAGTGTGGCAAATCAAACTACCATGGAATTTCCGCAAGTAAGGGGCAATGGTTTTATCAGCCAGCGGAGCACCGATGGTTTTCCGCAAGGCTTCCCCCAGCGTTCTTCCCAGGAAGAAGAGCGCTTGCGCCAGCAGTTAGCTGCCTTCACACGACTATTGGATGATTGGATACAATTTACAGAAGAGAAATGGCGCACAGTCAGCGATAGTCAACTTGGTTGGAAACCTCTCCGTGGTAGGTGGGGAAGTTGGGATGATATTTTCCAGGATGCCTTTGCGGCTAAAACTTCTGATCCCATGGCACAAGCCGCCCAGGCTGCCGGGGAAGCAACGGTCAGGCGTTTTGATTTCTCGAAGGAGAAGGGTTCCGCTGCCTCTGCCGTCGCTTGTTTCTTGCGTGATATGATGACCCTTCGCCAGGGCATAGAAATGACGGGATCGTCACCTGGGAATGCTCCTGAGACCCCTACTGTACAGCCAGTGGTACAACCTCCCCAGTCCCACTTTTCTGGAAACATGAATACCTTGCGGGGAGCGTTTGGCAACTCCGCCTCTGCTCGTAACCCGCTGATTCGTCGCCCGGCACCGATTTACGTGGATGCTGACGCTGAGAAGTAGGAATGGCTATGTACACTTCTTCACCACGCATTACCCGCGTGCGTCCCGAACTCGAGGGCCTGACTGAATATTTTCCAGGCGAGTCCCTGGAAGCTTTCAGCAAGCGTACGGGTATACCCATTGAACGCCTCATTAAGCTGAACAGCAATGAGAGTCCTTACGGCCCATTACCCTCGGTTATTAAGGCATTAGGTGATTATAGAAACTATAACAGCTACCCTGACGCTGACGCAACCGCCCTTCGGACAGCCCTCTCAGCCTACACAGAACTTGATAGTTGTCACATCGTCTTAAGTCATGGCAGTAATGAACTGATCAACCTGTTGTGGCATATATTTCTCTCAGTCGGCGATAACATCATCTGCTGCCCGCCCACTTTCTCGCTCTATACATCCATCACTACGTTTTGTGGTGCCTCAGTTCTGGAAATACCGCGCACAGCTAATTATGAGGTCGATGTTAATCGTATACTGGCTGCTCTTACACCTTCAACGAAGTTGATTGTACTCTGTTCGCCAAATAATCCCACTGGCAACTCCATTGCTGAGGCCGATGTGCTGGCTCTACTGGAATCGGGACGCATTGTCGTGATAGATGAGGCGTATATCGAATTTTCCAGGCGACCAAAGGGTTTAGCTCAGCTTGTGCCAAACTATCCCAACCTCGTTGTTTTACGCTCCTTCAGTAAGTGGGCGGGACTGGCAGGTCTGCGCATTGGCTATGGTTTATTTCCTGTATGGATTGCTCGCTACATGCTCCGCGCGCAGTGTCCTTTCGAAGTCAATGTCGCTGGACATATTGCCGCAATTGAGACGCTTGCTCACCTGGAACGTGTGCTTGCCGATGTGCGATGTATTGTGCAAGAGCGAGAACGGCTGTTCGAAATGTTGAATAGTCAATCCTACCTCACACCTTTCCCATCACAAGGTAACTTCATCCTTGCTCGTGTTTGTGACGCAAATGTGATGATCGAACAGGTTCGCACAGTAGTTGAAGAACACGGCATCCTCCTACGCTACTTCCAGCAGCCTTCCATGCGTGACTTCCTACGTGTAAGTGTGGGCTTACCAGACCATACGGATAGATTGGGCGAGGCTCTAGCAAAGATCTAACTGTAGAATTATCTGGGCGACCGCCAGGTGCAATACCTGCTTTTTCGGGATTACTCACGGCCCCTGCAAATTGTAGGAGTCATCCTTGCTACATTTCTTCTTTTCGGGGTACAATGGGCCTGTTAAAATGGATAAGGAGCAATAGATACGCTCAAAAGACCTGAGTCATAGCGTGGGCGCATCAAATGCAAGGAGCGTCCCTAAATGGAGGGTTATTTATGCCGGTCAACATAAATGAGATTAATACAATCGAGGATATAGTGGCTCGTGAGATACTCGACTCGCGTGGCAACCCAACCATTGAAGTGGAGGTAGTGCTTATGGGCGGTGAGCGTGGTGTGGCAGCAGTTCCTTCTGGCGCATCAACTGGAGCGCATGAGGCTGTGGAATTACGAGATGGTGATAAAAGCCGCTACGGCGGCAAGGGTGTCCTGACGGCTGTTTATAACGTGAGCGAAAGCATCCGCGAGGCCATTGTCGGACTTGAAGCCACCGACCAGGTGACGCTGGATGAATTGATGATCGAACTGGATAGTACACCAAACAAAGGTTCGCTAGGTGCAAACGCTATTCTTGGTGTCTCGCTTGCTGTGGCAAAGGCAGCAGCTAATACCTTGCAGCTACCACTCTATCGTTATCTTGGAGGCGTTTCAGCGCGCACACTTCCAGTTCCGATGATGAATATTTTGAACGGGGGCAAGCACGCCGATAACTCCACTGATATGCAGGAGTACATGATCTTGCCGGTAGGTGCTCCGAGCTTTCGTGAAGCTTTGCGTATGGGTTCCGAGGTATACCAGAGTTTAAAAAAGGTTCTGCACGGCAAAAAACTTAACACCAATGTAGGTGACGAAGGCGGCTTCGCTCCATCACTCAGTTCCAACCGCGAGGCGCTAGAGATCATTGTCGCAGCTATCGAAGCGGCAGGCTATAAACCCGGCGTCGATATTTTCCTGGGTATGGATCCTGCTTCAAGTGAGTTCTACGATGACGGCAAATATGTGCTGGCACGAGAAGGACGCACGCTCACCGCGAGTGAGATGGTTGATCTGTATGAGCAGTGGATAAACGAGTATCCCATTGTAAGCATTGAAGATGGCCTGGCCGAGGATGACTGGGAAGGCTGGGGACTTTTGTGCCAGCGCCTCGGTAATCGCATACAGCTTGTTGGAGATGACCTGTTCGTGACCAACACAGAGCGCCTCAAACGAGGTATCCAGGAGAAGACTGCCAATTCTATCCTCATCAAACTCAATCAGATTGGCACGTTGACGGAGACATTGGAAGCCATTGAAATGGCAAAATGCGCATCTTTCACTGCTGTCGTCTCTCACCGCTCTGGTGAAACCGAGGATACAACTATTGCCGACCTGGTGGTTGCAACCAATGCCGGGCAAATTAAAACTGGCGCCCCCGCACGTAGCGAGCGTGTAGCCAAGTACAATCGCCTGCTTATGATCGAAGAAGAGCTTGGCGAAAAGACAGCTCGCTACGCTGGATTCAGCGCATTCTTTAATGTGCCCGCCCTTTACGCAAAAGCGTAGACAACAGGTACCTGCAAAGGCTGCCCCTTGCGGGTACTGTGGTTAGTGCTATAGTATTGCCAGAGGAATTATCTCACGCAGTTTGCTTAGCAATTGGGTTGAGCAAAGAGAGGCGGTATGTTGAAACAAAGTTCAGAAAATGCTACGAGCACCCAGGAACGACGCTCGGCACATGTTGTTCATTACAATCTGAGCTACATTATTCAGGGAGCTGAATACGGCACCGATGGAGCAATCGTACTGCTCCACGATATTTTAGGAGGAGCATTCACCTGGCGAGATGTTCTTCCCCATCTTTCAGCCACAAATAGAGCCGTCTACGCCATTGATATGCTTGGCTTTGGCCTTTCCGATCATCCCTGGCCAGCAGATACTTCGATTTGGGGACAAGCCGATTGCTTGCAATTTTTGTTCGACCAGCTCAACCTTACCAACCTCGTGCTGGTAGGACATGGCATCGGTGGAGGCGTAGCCCAGGTGCTGGCTACACGCCTGGGCAGTGACCGCGTAGCAGCGTTGGTGCTGATTGATACCATCTGCTACGAGTACACATTTGCGCCAGATTGGCCTTTCCCCGATATGGAAAAGCAGCAGGATCCCGATGCCCCAAAACAAACCGAGCTTGAGGACATGATCCACAAACTGCAAGAAACGATACCCAATGGGACGCAAAACGCAGATCGATTTAAGGATGTCATGAATGACTGGATTGAGCCCTGGGACAGCGAGTTGGGCAAAGAATTGTTCTTTCAGCAAATCCGCCTGTTGCAACCCAACTATTCCAATTCGGTCGCCTCCGACTTGAAGGTTATGGGGAAGCCCACACTGATTATCTGGGGCGAAAAAGATGCGCAGATACCCTTAAAATATGCCCAGCGCCTCCATAGAGAGATCCCAGAATCGCGCCTGGTAATCATTCCCGGCGCTGGACACCTGATCTTATTCGATGCGCCCAACCAGGTAGCAAGCGCCCTCACCGATTTTTTAGATAGGCTGTAGTGTATAGTGACTCTTGCACCCATTTGCATCCATTGGCCCGCAAGCGGGCCTCACCTATGTTTCAAGAGATGTGTCGCATAGGCCGCTATCTCAGGCGGAGCCTGAGATAGCGGCCTATGCGATGTAACTCGTTGATACTCCTCACAACAACGATTATATTCTTCCGCCAAAAGAATATAAGTATCATACATCTGCTCTAGCACCTCTAACGCATTCCCTTGCTGCTCTGCCATGACCAAGTCATGCCACTGCTGCTGCATACATTTTTCAGCATGTTCAAGCTCTGCTAACGTCATCGTGGGTACCCCCAGGTTCTGGCTGCATACACAAGCTTAAGAGGCCTTACGGCGTTGCTTCTGCTCGTTGTATTCATGGCTGAGTTGCGTAATCAGCTCTTTCGCTTGCAGGTAACTCATCGCCTCTGGATTTTCAGGCTCGGGCCTGCCTAGATGCTGGCATAATTTGCGAATACTGATCAACTGCTGTTCCGTCGCAGATGCATCTGCAGCGTTCTCCTCCGTAACTGCGCCATTTGCCTTGCCGTTATTGCTTGCTACCGTCGATCGAACAGAAGCCAGAGGTTTACGTCCGTCCCCGTTACCGTCTGTTGAAGACGTACTCCTATCTACCGGAGCATCCACGATGCGGTGCTCTTCATTCAATTCGTCGCCTGTGAATTGAGTTCCATAGCCTAGCATGGCTAATGCTCGCCCAACAGCACCGGTTTCAGCTTTTTCAATGTAGTCCGGGAAACTTGCAGCCTTCTCTGACTTTGTAGCCGTTGCGGTACCACCCTTGCCGTCTTTGATAACGGCTCGGAACACAACAAAGCCGTTCGCACGCTTGATTACCTTCTCACTACGGCGCGTCTCGTTATTCCACGCATACCCCTCCTCTTCGGTTTCCCGGTCGACATCAAGATGAACCATTTCAGTCTGTATTTCCCCTTCAGGACACAAGCTGCGGAACCAGACGAGCCGCCACTGAACGGGCAGGTAATCAGCCGAGCCATTTTTGGATTTGAGTTGGATCAAGTGTTCATTTGGGTTGAACCTTTGTGTACGCTGCTCTTCACGAGCATTACCGTTGTTGTGATCACTCATGTGTTGCTCCTATTCTCATATTTTTAGAAACTTTGTTCTAACACATTGTACAAGAGACAGTATATTCTGTCAAGTTGGGCTATGTATCCATTCTTTTTTAGGAGGTAAAAGGAGGTAATTGAATGAGGACGTCACTGGCAGGGCTCTTGGACATACAAGCTTTCTGACAGGGCCGGAGCGTCAGTCCCCAACCCTGTCAGATTGCCCCCTGCCTGGTTACTTCTCGGGCTTCCCAGGGACACGCTGCGCCTGCTGCGCCACTTCCTGCCATTGCTTTTGTCCCTGCTGCAAGGCTTGTTGAAAGCTCTCGGTCGCCTTCTGAAAGCTCTCTAGGCTCTGTCGCGAGGAGGTCTCCACTACCTCGAGCATCTGCTGATAGGCGGAGAGCGGAGCGCGGAAGATGCTCAAGTAGGTCTCGGTGGCTTTGGGAACCCCTTGCTGTTTCTGAGCCTGCTGTTCCCACTGCTCCAGCAGGGAACGCGTATCCTCCACGTGGCTTTTGAGCAACCCGATCGTACTCTCAAAGAGGCTTTGGGCATACTTCAGGTTGCGCTCTTGGGCGGCTGCGAGACTCTCTGCCAGTGTCTGGTTGGCCTCGCTCAAGGCTTCGATTGGACTTGCGGTGACTTCCTTTCTCTCTTTGTCTGCCATGGACTTGCTCCTTCTTTCTTTCAAAAACACGGTGAAACTGTACCTTAGCGGGGTTTCCTGAGGCCATGATGTGCCTCCCTCTTGAAGTATACCGCATAAGCTTCCCAATACCTCGGCGTAGTGCAGTTTCTGCATCACAAAACCGTCACAATGATTCGCCCTCCTCTGGCGAAGTTTCCTGAAGATTCCTGAGCAAGCGTTTCTGCTCCGGTCTTTTCACCGCAGAGGGAGGCATGAAGTGTGAAGTACCCGCAGATGCAAGGTGATCCCAAAAAGAAGGATCGGGACTTGAGTCCCGACCCACTAGGAAGTCTCCTTTCTCCACATCAAGTGACTCGTTTGCTCTCCTAGCGCCTGCTGCGGCAATCGAAGAGCTTACCGCATCTGCTATCGTTCGTGCTGCATCGCGGACTCCGTCTCATCGATCAGTCGACGCGAGAAGGAAAATGGAGTGAGGAGGAAGTCCATGTAGATTTGCATCGAGGTAGACATCAGCCTCTGGAAAGCGTCCTGTTGCTTCCGGGTCTGCTGTCCCCACTGCTGCTGTAAATGCTGCACGCTCTCCGTCTGGTGTGCGAGGAGCTCCGTCCAGCTCAGGAAAATGTTTTGGGCAAACCTCAGATTGCGGTCTTGGAGGGTCACCAGACTATCCACCACCGCTTGGTTGGTTTCACGAAAGGAATCGACCACGCCCCAGGTGGCCTCTTGGACTTGCTGTAACTGTTGGTTTTCTGCCATCGTATTTCTCCTTATTTTTGTCTTTGCTCGCAGTTGCCCGCTTGCTAACTCTTGCTTTTCCACTATTTCTTATCTTGGCCGACCAATGCAAAGTCCAAATGATGCGTCCATCATCCGGTCATGATCTAGAGATGGTGCCTCAGACGTTCAGGCAGGCTTTGCCCTGGCATTGTGTACCAGCGTGGTACCAATTCGGTCGTTAAGTGTCTCAAAGGACCTAACGCTCCTGTCTTTCTCCCGATCCCAATTACACACAGGGAAACGTTACTTCATTCAGCACGCTTACTCCAACGGGATTGGTCAGGATTTCAAGCGCACTTCATGCTCATATTGGAGTGCGTAATGCGTTGTAGTGGCTTTCATGCACGATTTATGTAATGTAAACTCAACTACTATTGCAATGGAAATAAGAATACGGAATTTCCATAGATTTTTTTTATAGAAATGATAGCGTCATTGTTATACTACATCTTCTAAGTAACTAAGAAAAACTTAGTATATTGCATCTTTATTGAGTTTACGGATCCAGGGGGCAATTCACAGGTCATGGGTCTCCAATTCACCGGAATACCCCACCCAGTCATTAATGTTGTATTATGTATAGCATAATCATACTACTCAATGATTGAGCACAGGAGTACAACCAGGAACATAGAACAGGTGAGAGCCAATGAGTGCCACAACCATTTATAACGAGATCCAAGCATCTATGGCGCGTGGCGAACGGATCGCTATAGCCACTGTCGTTAAAACTGTTGGTGCCGCTCCATGCGGTGTAGGAAGTAAGTTGTTAGTTCGCGCCGATGGCACAACATCCGGCAGTTTCTCCGGGCCAAAGACGGACGGACGGGTAGCACAAGAAGGGCTGCAGGCGATACGTGATGCCCGGTCCTACATTACCCACATCCACCTGGATGCCGATCAGGGTGAAGCCGTAGGTAGTTGTGGAGCTACCCTGGAGGTATTTTTTGAAGTCTTGCGTCCAGAACCCCGGCTGATAATTGCAGGCGCGGGCTACGTGGCACAGGCGCTGGCACGACTGGCGGCTGCACTTGATTTTCGTATTGTTGTGGTAGATGATCGCCGCGACCTGGCCGATCCGATTGCCTTTGAAGATAAGGTACAACTGACTTTTGGAGATATCCCGCAGACTATCCGTGAAGTGGAACCTGACGAGTCCAGCTGGATCGTGATTGTCACACGTGGTCACCATCTCGATAAGGATGCCCTGAGGGCTGCACTAGAAACCAATGCGGCATATGTAGGCATGATTGGTAGTCCTAGCAAAGTTAAACGCATCTTTAAAGACCTGCTCAAAGAGGGTATTTCGCGTGAACGTTTAGAGCAGGTCCATGCGCCAATTGGCTTAGATCTGGGAGCGGAGACCCCCGATGAAATCGCTCTAAGTATCGCAGCCGAAATGGTCATGATCCGTAAGAAGGCCACGGGCGTCTCGCTCAAATCGATGTACCGGCTACTGGAGGAAGAGGTTCCTACACCTGCCGAAAGTCGATAATATTAATAAGTGATCGGGTCCTCATACTACTCCTGCAACGACTAGCGTCCTAAAAACGTTTAGTAAAGTAGGCCAAGGGATTTTTTTGCACGCATGGAAGGCGTACTGGCTGTGCCGTTTGAAAACCGCAAATCCGAAAATCCCCTTTAATTAGGATTTTGAGGAAGGATACGACATGTTAGTTAAACGTACTAGCGTCATTTGTACCTGCATTCTCTTCTGCTGCACTTTGCTCACATCCTGCGCTAAACCGCCTTCTTCTATTAGAACTCCAACCCCTACCAGAACAATGGCTATCACCCCAACTATCTCACCGGCCCTGACTCCGACCGGCACTCCTGATACAACTCCGACCCATTACTCCTCCCAGGTCTTACTATCCGGTGTAAGGCGACCGGATGATCTGGCCTTCGACTCGCAGGGGCGCTTGTTGTTCAGCGATTTCTATCATGGCACAGTCAACCGTCTCAATGCAAATGGTTCAGTAACCGTCCTCATCAGTGGACTGGCCGGACCTGAAGGCATAGTTTTACTCTCTAATGGTACAATGATTATTGCCGAGCAGAGAACAAATCGTATCCTAAGCCTCGCACCCGGAGATAATTCGCTCACGGTACTGCGAACCCTTCCCGGTACGCCAGGGACCGCGCCTTGTAAAGACGGTGTAGATAGTATCGCTCTGGACTCCAACACAAACACACTGATTGTACCAGATAGCCCTATAGGCAGCGTCTATCGGATGAGTCTGGACGGCAAAAAGCTAGTATTACTCGCCTCCGGCATAGCCCGACCCGTCGGTGCCGCGGTCGACGCGCAAGGGACAATCTACGTTGCCGATGAATGCGGAGGAGCTATTGTGCGCATAGCACCTGATGGAAAGGCAACGCGCATAAATGGTTTCGGCAAGCCTGATGACGTTGCGTTCGATCACCATGGCAATTTGCTGGTCATCGATCTGCTGCCCTCTATCCACGCACTCATACGTGTACGCCAGGCAACTGGCAAACATGAGGTACTGGCGAGCAAGGGCTTCATCGAGCCACAAGGACTGGTTGTTGATGGCAATGATAACATTTACATATCAGACGATTATGCCAATGTAATTGTGGAGTTCAAACCTGTATGAGCAAGCTCACTTCTATGGCCGAGGCAATAGCCCAATATGTCCCAGATGGCTCATCAGTCGCCATCGGATTGGCGCTAGAGCCGCTCATTCCCTTTGCTGCTGGTCATGAAATCATTCGCCAGCATCGGCGCAACTTGACCTTGATAGGGCCTATCTCGGACATCCTCTTCGATCAATTGATTGGGGCGGGATGCGTCGAGAAGGTCAAAGCCGCATGGGTTGGTAATGTCAGCGAGGGATTAGCGCACTGCTATCGCCGTGCCATCGAACAATCCATTCCTCGTGCTATAGTTACCGAGGAGCACAGCAATTTCACTATTGGCCTGGCTCTGCTGGCAGCAAGTTTGGGTGTACCCTATATTCCAACCCGCTCACTACTGGGAAGCGATATCCCTCGCCAGAATCATACGTTTCTCCTGCAACAATCAACGCTGGATGGTACACCATTGCTGCTTGTACCAGCCGTGCATCCTGATGTAACGATTGTCCAGGTGCAGCGTAGCGACGAAGAGGGCAATGCTCATCTTTGGGGCAGCATTGGGATATCTGAGGAGGCCATGTTAGCAGCGCGTGATGTTATCCTGGTGGCCGAGGAAATCGTGCAGCGCGAAGTTATTCTGAGCGACCCAAACCGCGTACCTGGCCCATCTTTCAAAGTGCGCGCTGTGGTACATGAGCCGTGGGGAGCACACCCTTCTGCCGTGTCTGGCTATTGTAATCGCGATCACCAGTTTTATCACGAGTACCACGTGCGAACACGTACATTGGAGGGTTTTCAGAACTGGCTTGATGAGTGGGTGCTGAATGTGCCAGACCGTGCTGCCTATGTAGAGAAGCTGGGCAAGGAACGCCTACACAGCCTGAGCATCAAAGAGCATCGCTACGCTGCTCCCGTGGATTATGGCTATTAAGAGCGTGACAACATCTTTTACTTGAGCAGCGTTCAAAGGGGCTGATCTGTCCTTTCCTATGATGGAGTTGCACAATGGATTACACACCAAGAGAATTGATGGTTGTCTGCGCTGCTCGGCAGATACGTGATGGTGAACACGTCTTTGTAGGCATGCGCCTTCCCTTGATCGCCTTTGCCCTGGCAAAGCGCACTCACGCGCCCAGTTGCGTTGGCCTCTTTGAGGCCGGTATCGTGCGTGATGAGCCTTCTGCCGAGTTGCTCTATACCATGGGTGATGCCCCAAATATTACTGGCGCATTGTGGGCAACGGGTACTTTGAAGGTGATGGGCATGCTGGCTGCAGGTGATGCACACCTGGGTTTCATTGGAGGCGCGGAAGTAGATCGCTACGGCAACCTGAATACGTCCATGATTGGTGATTGGAAACATCCCTCAGTGCGTTTGCCGGGCAGCGGCGGTGCTGCCGATATCGCCTCGTTATCGCATAGGCTCGCCATTATTATGCAGCATGACCGACATAGGTTACGTGAGCGAGTAAACTATGTGACAAGTCCCGGCTATGGTTATCCAGGTGAAGAAGGGCTTGCTGGATCGGCATGGCGTGAACGAGTAGGTCTGCCAAGAGGCGGCCCTGCCGCGCTGATTACAACCCTGGCAGTTTTTACCTTTGACCCTGAGAACGGGGAAGCCATGCTCCAATCATATCATCCAGGGTCGACTATTGAGCAGGTAAAGGAGGAGACGGGATGGAAGTTGCGACTGGCGCCTAATTGTGCTGAGACGGTTCCTCCGAATGAAGAGGAGTTGAGGGTGATTAGGGAATACGATCCACAGGGAGTATGGACGAGGTAAAAAAGAGTAGACAAGTGTCATGGGACAGTTACTCTACGTATACATTGCAGGCGCCTGGCCCACCTGGGGTTGGACAAATGGCGAAATCTTGCTTAGCCTGCCACTCGAGAATACGTTCATGCTTCGGCGGGTTATAGTCATGCCCTTTCACCTGGTGAACAAGAATCAATTTATTTTTTATTTCATCCGAAAGGGAACTTCGCCTTCTCCACTCTCTCCAACATCCTGCGTAAGTCCCCATAATCCTCATCCGCAACCACCACAAACTGCTCGATCAAACCCTCCTGCAACCATTTAGCACCACAATCGTTGAGATGCATCGTAATCAGTGTCTCCTGCATTCTGCGCTTCATCTCCTTATCTATCGTTTTAGACACAACCAGCGGAGGAATGCTGGATGGTCCTAGCATATCAACAACGCGTAGACTCGCGGCTAGCCTCTCATCCCTGGAACGTAAAACATCTAGCACATGTGAATCGATGGCCGCAGCATCTGCTCTTCCTTCCAATACCATTTCAAGGGATCGCAGATGAGAACCTGACTTTAGCGTCTTTCCGAAATAATGCGGGGATTTGCTTCGCTCAAGCAAACTGTAACAAACCACGTTACAACCAGAATGAGAAGCAAGTTCGTTATAGGCCCAAACACATCCTCGTAAATCATCGAAGTTTTTATATGGACTGTCATTACGAACGATGACATCAGAAAAATAAATAGGTTTATGCTGATAGCGCTCCCCTAGTAAAACAGGCGCCGCCAGCAACTCGACTGTGCATGATGACTCTTCCCTCACCATGCGCACATATGGTAAACCACAAATAAAGGCACCATCCACCTGCCTCTGCGCGAATTCCTCAAAGGATCGTCCAACCCTAAACGTCGTTTGATAACCCACTCTCTCTCCAACATATCTGGCGATGTGTGCATAAGTCTCATATAGGATGGGAGAGAGAAATGACGCAAAACGAATTGTTGGCAATCTTTCATCCATACATCAATTACCCACCTTCAACTTTTCCAATCAGCAAGAAACTCTTTATGCTTCTCCTCTACTTGTGATCCCAGCACAGGATGCAATTCCATCGCAGGTGAGTATTTACTTGCTCGAACAGTTCTTCCCAAAGCCTCAGCCATCGCCCGGACGTAGTGGGGAGCCCCACCACAGCAAATACCGATATAGTTAACTCCTATTGCTTGTGCCCTGCGTGCAAAGACAGCCATCTCGAACCGATTACATAAATATGGTTCGAGCAAGAGCGGAAAAGCCTGTTCTCCACTACTTGTTCGCAACGACTCAAAGGTAGGATAGCGATTATTTGTCTTGTACGGTACTGGCTGCGCGGCAACATAGCAGGTCACCGTGTTCCGAATTTTTTCGATGAGGGGTAACATGGTTTCTGGCCCCCGGTCGCAGTTCAGACCAACAATATCTGCGCCGTGGTCCGCCAAAATCTTACAGGCTTCAACGTAATCGTAGCCATCCCGCGTCTGGTCTTGTTGAACCGATGCTAATGTGACCATAGCGGGTAATTTGAGTTGCTTGATGACTTCCAGCGCAATAAGCGCTTCCCCCAGGTAGTCGTTTGTCTCGGATATGACGAAGTCGATTCCTTCCTCCACCGCCCATGCCAGTTGTTCCTCGTACATCGCACGTACGATTCTGGTGCTTTCTTTTGCGTTGTGTGCATCATAGGCCCAGGTGTTGCAAATATTGCCGGCAACCAGTGCATCACCTTCACGCGCAACCTCGTTGGCCAGTTGAACCGCCTGGCGATTCATACGCTCCAGATCATTTTCTCTACCTACATCCCTCAACTTTTCCCGGTGCGCATAGTAAGTCAGCGCCACCATGACATCACTCCCTGCTCGCAGGAACTCACGGTGGAGTTCTTTCACCGCCTCTGGAAAATCAAGTACTACTTCTGGGACGTAAGGCCCGGCTTTGATATAGCCTCTACGCTCCAACTCAAACACGTAACCCTCTGCCCCCTGCACAATTCCATTTTCCAGTCTTTCCAAGATGCCCCTGGTCGTTGTATTTCTCAAAAATTTCTCCTTCTTTGATAAGCCAGCAAAATGGCTCTTCTTATGCCAGAGTTACAAAAACCTCTGCGGAGAGAAACGGCTGATCTCGTATACTGTTCCCTCCTGAATCGCCAGTTGCATGAGCGTCCGGCCAACCCACGGTGCATATTTATAACCGGTACCAAGCCATCCTACTCCGACATAGATATTTGAAAAACCAGGCACATTGCCAAGAATAAAATTGTCATCGGCAACCAGGTCATAAAAGCACTGATCTGCATCTATCACATCAACTGCTTCTACATCGCGTAATGCAGGTATACACTCATCCACAAAGCTGTGAACATCGTGGATAGGCGTGTTCAACCTTTTTACATCGGAGGGATTGTAAAAGCCAATCTTCACCCCTTTTGTTTTTCCTTCGTAGATAGGATGACCATAAATACCAACATCCAGGTAAGCAAAGACAGGCAACGCATCAGTTGTAAACATTGCTCGCCTCTCGGCAGGGGGAATGAAATACTTGCACTGGCTAGGTCGATCCGGTACGAGAGGGAAGTGAATGATGCAACCAGAGATACGCTGCAACAGGTCGTTCGTCCCCAAGCCGGCTGTAACAACGAGTTTTTCGGTCACGAACTCACCAAGGTCGGTGCTGATGCGCAGGTTCTTATCACGTTGCTCAACAAGCATCACTTCCACACCTTCCACAATGTTCACATTTCGTTCTTTTAGCGCTGCTAAAAGCGCCTGCGTAATGACCGGCACATAAAGCAGACCTGCTTGCACATCCAGGCGCCCCATATCAGCGTCAAACTGCGGAAACCGCTGCAGGAGCGATTCTCGTGTGAATGCTTCCGTTTTTAGATGTAAACTCATTAGCGTTTCGTAACTTTGCTCGGCATACGTCTCGCTCAGCTCATGCGTGATACTGCCTTTGGCTATATTCAAACAGCCACAATTGATCATGAAAGGTTCACTCGCCTTGTTCTGCAAGTCTAGCCACAATTTTCGAGCCTCAAAAGCAAGCCTGGCATAAAAGGGGTCCAGGTAATCGTTTCGAATCGACCTCGTATAGCTGAACGAGGCCGCCGTTTTATTTCCTTCGCCTATGATTTCCTTCTCTAGAATAGTGATCTGCTGAACAAAGTCAGAGGCATAATAGGCAGTACATAGACCCATGATGCCACCACCGATAATCGTGAGGTTCTGTATTCCTTCTGTCATGACCTGTGTGTCCTTACGCTTCGTAGGTTAGCTCACGAATGGCCGGCTTCTCATGAGGTCCCTGGAACTGGTAATACTTCGTCTTTTTCAATATCAATTCGTTGTGGGCCAACCCTCCGGGCATAATGCCGTTATATAAGCGCACCCACTTGTAGTAAGTGGGCGATAACTGATAGGCAGCATAAGCATGCAACTCAGAGTTTCTGATATGCTTTTTCGTCTCGGTACCACTGAATAAAACCAGGTTGCACCAGCTGCCATCGCGCAATTCCAGTGAGGAATAGCTCAGAAGTCCAGGCGTACTGATAAGCTCGACGATGAGCCTTTTATCAACAGCACGAATCTCCTCAATGACCTGTGGACTTCCTGGCTGTTGTTTACTACTTACGAAACCTACAAAATCGAGATCGCTGGTCAGCAGTAACTCCTGCGGTCTGTAAATTGCTATACGGTGTGTATATTTGTGACCTTCTTCTGAATAATATAGCAATGGCTGTGATGGATCTGCCGGCTCATCAAGCAGGTATAAGGTGACATAAATCCTTTGTGCCATGTATCTGAGTATGACAAGATCCTGGTTCTCTTTCTCAAAGTCGGGAAATGAACGCTCATCCAGTACTTCGCTAGTATTCAAATATGTATCATTGTTCATATGCTCCGCCCCTGTTGCGTATGTACAAAAAGTAAATTCAGGTATCATGGATATGGTGCTACTGTTTTGGGTAGAGTGGTGACCTATGATGTGCAGGACAAACCTGATGTAAGTAGAATGATCCTAAGTACTTTGTTCAAATTAGCTACGCTTCAATCGAATCGGTGGAAGATTACAGATTTGCAGGGTATGCTATCTCGTGCAGGTGTCCCTACAATTGGATCACTGATGGTGAAAATGGCCTGGGGCATGCGTGGAAGAGCAAAAAAGTGGACGCGTATTGTGGTAGAAAACCAGGTAATCCTTTAACAGATTTTGTCTAGTTTGATACATCTTTACATGCACTCCTGTAATGACTATGACCCCCCCACAACTCTTAGTGCACCATCGGCTAAGAGTAACATGTATTTGAGTATCATTGTAAATAAAATAGTGCGCTTTGTCAACGCTTGAATAGAGCTTTTACTTGGCCTGTCGCATCATCGCCCGCACAAGCCGAATTTCATCAAAAGAATATTCATCCCCTAGAAAATCCTTAACTGGTCTGAGCAGGTCGCTACCAACCCGTTGCAGCGCATCCGCTATCATCTCGTAATGCTCTGGTTGAACCAGCTTTTCGACATCAATATACTCACCTGCTTCAGCCAGTTCGGTGAGGTGGTCCATAATAGTTGCTGGTTTGAGATTGCGCTCCCTCGCTATCTCCTCGATAGTTAGCCCTTGCCGGTACAAAGCTAGTGTCAGTTGACGTGTGACACCCCCACTGGCAACTTGAGCAACTTTTGGCTTCTCTTGTGATTCGATACCTAGACTCAGTTTATGTGACAAAAATTCCCGAATTTCGTCAGTAAAGGCCTCGAAATAAGCCGCCAGTTTATTGCTGCCAACCCCTGGGATCTGCGCGAATTGCGCTCGGCTTTGCGGCCGCTGCTGAGCCATCGCTCTTAGACTCGTATCTGGGAACACGACATATGGCGGTACCCCTAATTCATCTGCGATCTGTTTACGGAGCGAACGCAGACGCTGGAACAATGCTCCCTCTTCGGGTGTCAGGTCGGGTGTATCGTTGTTCCTCACACGGCCCTTCAGTACAGGCTTAATGGGAGCAGCGATTTCGACCGTACGTTCCTTTCTCAAGACCTCCCAGGAAAATGGATTCAGTCTCAGCACCGGGTAGCCATCGTTCGTCTCGCTCAATAGCCCCTGGTGTAAAAGAGCGCGACCGATGCGCTGCCATTCATCCACACTCAATTCTTTACCTATGCCATAGATCGGTAATTGGTCATGACGATAATCACGGATCTTTTGTGTATTCGCACCACGTAACACATCGACGACCTGGCGCACACCAAAACGCTGCCCCGTTTTTGCTACACAATACAAAAATTTCAGGGCATCAGCGGTTCGATCTTCCGAGGTTGATGGACGAAGACAATTATCGCAGTTGCCACAATTCTCGCCCTGGAGCGTCTCACCGAAGTAGGCCAGCAGCACTCGACGGCGACATGCGCTACTTTCGCTGTAAGCAACCACCTGCTGGAGTTGTTGGCGAGCGATACGTTGCTCCTGCTCATCTGGTTTTTGCGTTATCATATACTCAACCTTGGCTCGGTCCCCATGGCTGAAGAAAAGTATGCATTGCGCAGCCTGGCCATCTCGTCCAGCTCGCCCCGATTCCTGGTAATAACCCTCAAGATTGCGTGGCAGGTCATAGTGGACGACTGCACGCACATCGGGCTTACCTACACCCATGCCAAAAGCGATGGTTGCCACTAACACCGTCGCATCGTCACGAATGAAACGTTCCTGGTGTTCGCTCCGCTGCTCGTTGGTCAAACCTGCATGGTAGGGTAGTGCATTTATGCCATTGTGCCTCAAAGCTTGACTGAGTTCATCGACACTTCTACGGCTCTGACAATATATAATAACGGCCGCATCAGGCTGTTCCCGCAATAATTGCATCAACTCACCAAATGAACCCTGGTGCTTTTGCCGAACTTCATAGTAGAGGTTAGACCGGTTGAAACTGGCGATGTGAATATGTGGATTGTGCAGCCGCAGTTGTGCCAGAATATCCTGGCGAACTCGCTCGGTTGCTGTCGCCGTCAGAGCCATCATCGGTACATGTGGATAGCGTATACGCAATTGCCCTAACTGCCGGTACTCTGGACGAAAATCGTGTCCCCATTCGCTTACGCAATGCGCCTCATCTACCGCAAGCAACGACAAACCCACTGTATGTTCGACTTGATCTAAAAAAGCCAGGAAGTTTCCGGTCACAAGTCGCTCAGGAGCAACATAGAGCAACTTTAGCCTACTGTTCAAGGCCGCTCGTTCGCGTCCAACTCGTTCGTCGGGACTAATAGTGCTGTTGACGAACGTGGCAGCGATGCCGTTGGCTTTCAAGCGATCTACCTGGTCGTGCATCAGCGCTATCAGCGGCGAGATTACTATGCTAAGCCCCGGCATCAGCAAAGCCGGAAGTTGGTAGGTGAGTGATTTACCTCCTCCAGTAGGCATCAAAACGAACGTATCATACCCAGCTAATGTGTACTCAATGATCTCGCGTTGCCCCTCCCGAAACATCTCATGCCCGAAATATTGCTTTAATGCGTGTTCGATTTTCTCCAAAGTTAAACGGCTCCTCCACATAGTAGCTTAATGCTATACCATAATTATGCTGCTCTTGTACGCAAAGTAGGAAATTTTATTAGTAACAAAATCCCGGGAACTTTTTCTTGGACTATTGCGTCTTTGGGGTTAGGAGGTATACAATGCGCTACATTACCGTATCGCGATCACTAACTATGTTCATTATTCTCATACTCGCACTTGCCTTTAGTCTAACAGCCTGCGGAAATGCCTCTCGGCCTAACTCAAACAGCAATGGCATAGGCACAGGCGCTTCTTCCACCACAAATACGCCGCAGCCACACGCTACTGCCGCCCAGGGTACCGTTACTCCAGGCCAGGTGAAGCTCGTGGTTGCTAAACCACACTATGCCTCGAACGAAGAGATCACTGTTACCATCATCAATGGTCTCTCCAATAGTATCTACGCCTCGGCTTACTATACCAACTGCACACCTATTGCACTCGAATGGAAAACCACCAGCGGCTGGGTCCCTCAGGGTCGCTGCCATAGCGCTCAGTCTACACACGTTATTGAACTGAAGCCAGGCTCCACTACTCTTCTGCAACTTACTCCAACTTCAGGCTCGCTCAAACCAACCACCAATACTGTTTGGCAGCCAGGAACATACCGAGCCAGCTTCTATTATAGCATGGCTCCTGACCCGGACAATACACAGGGCACGAATATACAAACAGCTGACTTCACCATCGGGTGATCTAGCTCAACCTAGATGGCAGATGACACCTCGCCCCGCAAGCAGACCTCATCTGGTGTTGTGAGGAGGTGGCAGGGAGAAAACCTCTACATTCCCCCTCTAGATTCGACGCTTCACCCTTAGGCCTGATATAATGCTATCTGAAGAACAGTTTATTTGGGTGTCAAACCAATCTATTACATAGCTCAACGAGGAGATTTACTATGTCAGTTTCAGCATCAACCCCCTCAACGAAGCAGGGGCAAATCTACCAGAACTTCATTGGAGGTGAATGGCGCAACTCACGAAGCGGTGAAACATTTGCTAGCACCAACCCAGCACACACTTCCGAAGTCATCGGGCGCTATCAGAGGTCGACTGCCGATGATATCGAGGATGCTGTTAACGCCGCTGTCAAAGCCCAACCCAGCTGGGCAGCTATTCCCGCGCCTGAACGCGGCGAAATATTGCTACGCACAGCCCTGTTGCTCGAGCAACAAAAAGAAGAATTAGCCAAGCTGATGACCCGCGAGATGGGTAAGATTGTAGTGGAGACACGCGGCGACGTACAGACTGCCATCGATGTCGCCAAATATATGGCAGGTGAAGGACGACGCGCCGAGGGTGAAACCATCCCATCAGCGCTCCCCAATAAATTTTGCATGACCATTCGCCAGCCTGTCGGTATTGTCGGCATCATCACCCCCTGGAATTTCCCCATGGCGATTCCCGCCTGGAAAACCTTTCCCGCGCTACTCGCAGGCAACGCTGTAATCCTCAAGCCGGCCAGCGATACCCCTTTGTTGGCACTCAAACTGGCAGAAATATTTTACAATGCAGGGCTGCCTGCTGGCGTGCTGAATGTGGTCACAGGCCCGGGTGGTTCGCTTGGCAATGCACTGGTCAGTCATAAAAAGGTCAATATGATCTCCCTGACTGGTTCGACCGAAGTGGGACGACACGTCGCAGAGATCTGCGGCCGCGACCTGCGCCGCTGTGCACTCGAACTGGGAGGCAAAAACGCTGTTATCGTACTCGAAGATGCAGACCTCGAGCTTGCCGTCGAAAGCGTTGCCAGGGGCGCGTTCGGCACCACAGGCCAGCGTTGTACCGCGACGAGCCGCGTAATTGTACAAAAATCAGTACAGCAGGCATTCACGGACCGCTTGGTAGCAACCGCCGAAAAACTGCGCGTCGGCGATGGCTTGAACCCCGAGACCGACATGGGCCCGCTGGTAAACAGCGGACGCGTCAAGGCAGTACACGAATACACCGAAATCGGCAAGCTGGAAGGGGCTAAACTCGTGCTGGGGGGGTCACCTCTGACCGTGGGTGACTACCGCGAGGGAGCATTCTACAAACCCACCGTTTTCACAGATGTAGGTCCATCTATGCGTATCGCCACGGAAGAGATCTTTGGACCTTTTGTCTCTATCATGCCTGTCGCGTCATATGAAGAAGCTGTGAAAGTCGCCAACTCAACCGAGTACGGCCTTTCAACCGCCATCTTCACTGAAAGCATCCGTCTGACCTTCCGAGCTATGCGCGACATCGAGTCCGGGCTGGTTTACTTCAACGCCCCTACGACAGGAGCAGAGATTCACCTGCCATTTGGCGGCATGAAAGCCAGCGGCAACGGCCACAGGGAACTAGGGTCCAGTGCAGTAGAGGAGTTCAGCGAAATCAAGTCCATTTTCGTCTCGTACCCCGTACGGAAATAGGGAAATATCGGTTCTTTGTTGACTTGGGAATTTTCCTTGCTTAGGATGATTTTGGGAAAGTCAAACTGATCTGCACTGCTCACTCAGATACCCTCGCAAGAAGAAACATTCGCGCAGAATCAACAGAGCACTTCAGGAATGTGGTACCGCTACTCACCCATGAACACGAAGGTAGTCCCGACACTATTAGGTGTAAATGCATCTGGCATCGTCTGAGCAATACGTTGTGTAGCGCGCCATCCTGTGCAGTGGGCAGTCACGACGACCGCCGGGTTGATCTGTTGTAATGCCTCCACCGTTTGAGGAATGATCGGCTCGAAGAGCGCCCCTGTGAGATGGAAGCCTCCCAGCAACGCATAAATGTGCTCAACGCCTGTCTGCGCACGCACTTGCTGTAGAATGTTAATTACGCCGGCATGTCCACAGCCAGTCGCCACCACCAGCCCTTTATTGCGCACATGCATGACGATGGCTTGGTCATCATAGACCCATGGATCAGGTTGCCAGGTCCCATCAATCTCTGCCTGCTGATTCTTCAATCCTTGCTCAAAATCAGTGGTACGCTCGATCTGTCCCGTCACCAGCAGTTTGCCATTGATCAGAAACGATGGGCCACGTTCCACCAAGAGTTCTATCCCCTCCCGCTCCAGATCATGGAGTGATGGGGGTGGTAAATCCAAGACGCTCGTATCGTTATAGACAAGACGACGCTTGAGGAAGGCATCTGGATGGAGCAGGATGGGCATACGCCGTGTGCCAAGCTTATCGAGGAAGCCATCCAGCCCACGCGTATGGTCGGTATGACCATGGCTCAGGACAATCGTCTGAATGGTACCAAGCTCGATGCCCAGCACCGCGAGGTTATGCAGTGCTCCGTCAGGCGTAACTCCAGTATCAAAGAGAATTGTCTCACGCGTTCCCTGGTCGATACTGGTGATCAACAAAGAAACCCCATGCTCGGCACGCAATTGATTTCGTATGAAGCCGTATTGGGGTAGTGGGAAACGACGTGCCAAAGGCGTCGAGGACATCAGCAGATCAAGTGAGTTATCCATGATGGTGGTGATCTCTACACCATCGATAGCGGGCAATGCGAGTAACGGTGACATGATAAAGGCTCCTTTCTGGAGGAGACAACAGCCAGGCCAGGGCCGCCCCACCCAATCTTACCTCCTGGCTTCACCAGTTACTCGAGGGCTCGTTGCTCGGCCTTGCGCAGGCGACGACTGAGAACGGCCAGCAGGTCAAGCCCGACATCGGGGTCGCTGCTGAGGATACGGCGCAGTAGAACGCGGAAGTCCCAAAACGGCAGCACGAGCACGCTGACCTCATCTAGCGCCCTGACCGTAGCCGAGCGCGGCAGATCATCCAGCAGCGCCATCTCGCCAATCACATCCCCCGCCCCTGCTGTCCCCAGGACTTCCTCTGCTCCATCAGGACTGGTTGCCCGGGTAATGCGCACGGTCCCTTTGGTGAGCATAAACAGCCCTAACCCTTTTTCGCCTTGAGAGATCAGCACCGAGCCGGGGCTATACTGGCCCTCCCGACAATGGATTGCCAAGTCCTTTAAGTCCTGCTTACGGAGACCGGAAAAGAGATCTACATGCGCTAAGGCATCCTCATACATGGCCTGAAACCTCCTTTTTCGTCGAGTACTCTGAGAGAGATCGGAAGGGTAGAATCTACTGGACTTATTGTATCATATCTTTTATAACATGATGTCGGTCGACATGTCGATAATGCGTGTCTTCACTAGCTTCTTTCTGCTGATTCTGACAGCATCAGCAGGATTTGATATAACTCATAAAAAAAGAGAGATGTACATCATTCCATGTACATCTCTCCCATTGCTGATTAGCGAACTCCGGCCGCCTCAGCCTCTTCAGCCACCTCTTTGGATTGCTCCTTTTTGATGCTGATCTTCTTGGGAAGACCCGCCTCACTGTAAGGAACCGAGACAGTCAACACTCCATCCTCGTAGCCAATATCAATCTTGTCAGCATCGATTGGTTTAGCAAACGTAACACTTCTTCCAAAGGAACCAGAACGGGTCTCCTTAATCAACCAGTTTCCTTTTTTGTCCTCTTTGTTCGAAGAATGATACTTCCCTTTCAGAGTCAGGGTGTTCTCCTGCACTGTCAGCTCAATGTCCTCCGGTTTGACTCCTGGCAACTGGACTTTCACTTCGTAGCCTTTCTCGCTCTCGAGAACATCCATCGGAGTGAGGGCAGCGCCAGTTATGCTCCAGGTTGGACGTACAAAACTCTGCTCAAACAGCCTGTTCACTGCTCTTCGCAAGCTAAGCGCTTCCCTGAAAGGATCATAACGCACCAGGTACATCATAGACGTTCACCTCTTTTTCAAGTAGTTTGTGGTTGTTCTATCCCATTCCCAATCCACTTGTAAGGTAGAAGGTTGTTCTTGAACCTTACCTCATTCCCCCTTCTATTTACATAGAACAATCAAATCATCTAACATATTCCGTTAGATAATGAGAAGTATGGGTTGGTTCTGACTTACAAACCTCAAAATTGATTGACAGATTGTTTATGTAATGATATAATATAACCATCGTAATAGTTTTAGAGAGTTACAACATCTTTGAAAGGAGAAGCCTTTATGAACCAGAATGTTCTCCTTGATATATTCTTCGTCGTGGGTACTATAGCTGTGATAATTGCGTTTGTTGTCTATCAGATACAACAAATCAAGTGGCTTAAACACCATGGAAAACGGATCGTTGCTATGGTAACGTCGATTCGACAAGAAATGGGAAGATCCCGTGCTGGCTATCCACGTGATAACTACTATGTCACTGCTAAATGGACCAATCCTCGCACAGGGCGAACTCATACATTTTGGACATGGGTCATGAACTCCACTCCAGATTATACAAACGGAAGCCTTGTGCCGGTCGTGATTGATCCCAATAATCCAAATCGATATACAATGGATCTCTAACAGTATCACTGGTAGCCGCTAATAGTAGCTATCTAGCCGGGGCATTCGTTAAGTAAGCCTGGCTTACATCGACTCCCTATACTTGTTCGTAATCGGCAACCGTCTATCCCTCCCGAAAGCTCTTGTCGTGATCTTCACTCCCGGAGGTGCCTGGCGTCGCTTATATTCACTGGTATCCACCATGCGCATCACCCGTTCAACCGTCTTCCGCTCGAAGCCCATTGCCAGAATCTCCTCAAAGCTGCGATCATCTTCAGCGTAGGCCTTCAAAATCGGGTCGAGTGTCTCATATGGCGGCAGGCTATCTGTATCCTTCTGACCCGGTCGCAACTCGGCAGAAGGGATCTTTTCGATCACGGATGGGGGGATGACTGGCTTATCACCCAGCGAGTTGCGATATACAGCCAGCTCATACACCAGCGTCTTCAACACGTCTTTCAAAACCGCAAAGCCACCCGCCATATCCCCATACAGCGTTGAAAAGCCGGTGGCCATTTCAGATTTGTTACCCGTGGTCAGCACAATCGGGCCAAGCTTGTTGGAAATGGCCATCAGGATATTGCCTCGAATACGAGCCTGCAAGTTTTCCACTGCCAGACCAGAATCATCCTCACCAAGCGCGGGCCGGAGCATCTTCAGTGCAGTGCGGAATGTCTCTTCTATCGGGATCGTTAAGTACTCTATGCCGAGGTTCTCCGCAAGTTCAAGCGCGTCCGTCCTGCTTCCTTCGGAAGAATAGCCCGAGGGCATCGAGATTCCCAGCACGTTTTCAGCGCCAAGAGCATCAACCGCGATTGCTGCCGTCAGCGAGGAATCAATACCTCCAGATAGGCCAATAATAGCTTTCTTGAAGCCAGTTTTGTGCACGTAGTCGCGTGTGCCCAATACCAGTGCTGAGTAAATTTCCTCTAAGCGCTCCATCTTCGGCTCGATACGTTGCGGTGCTCCAAGCAGGTGCGGAGGGGGTTGAAAGCGAGGTTCCCTTGGTTGACTATCGCTTAGCGCGATGATGGGAACAACGTTAGAGTCTATCTGCAAACGCTCCTGGCGGCGGCGCGGATCATGCAGTCGCGAACGGAAAACAGAGGCGGTATCCAGGTCAACAAACAGCATGTCCTCCGCAAACTCTTTGGCACGCGCGATCAATGTACCCTGCTCATTGAAGACCATACTGCCACCATCAAAAACCAGTTCATCCTGCCCCCCGACCATGTTCAGATAGACCACGATTACTCCGTTATCGGCTGCACGGGTGGCCAGCATCTCTTCACGAAAAGTACCTTTGCCGGCATAGTACGGTGAGCCATTGATATTCACAATCACCTCGGCTCCGGCATGCGCCTGCAGTGTCATCGGACCAGTAGGATACCAGACATCTTCACAGATATTGACGCCGACGTGTACTCCATTGATCTGAAAGATAGGAGCCATGCGCCCTGCCTGGAAGTAGCGATTCTCATCGAAAACACCGTAGTTGGGCAGATAGTGTTTGTGATATGTGCCGTAGAGTTTCCCCTCGTAGATAATCGCGGCTGCATTATAGATGTCGTGGTCGCGATCTACAAAGCCAATCACAGCAGCCAATCCAGGCAAGTCTCGACTGGCATCAATTAATTCATCTAACTTGCGTAACTGGGCTGCTACAAACCCTGGTTTGAGCAATAGGTCTTCGGGAGGATAGCCCGCCAGGGCCAGTTCCGGAGTACATACGAGATGCGCCCCAGCAGCGAAGGCATGTTGCATGCATGCCAACATCTTCTCCTTGTTGCCTTCCAAGTCACCCACGGTCACATTTATTTGAGCAAGTGCCACTCGAAGCGGTATGATATTCACAAGAAGGTTCCTTTCTCACAGGTTATCTCTACATAAAAGGAGTATCTCGCGATGGAGATGCAATTGTATCTTTTGCATGTAGTCCCATTTATCGTGCTGGTCTACCTGGGGTTCCTGCTGTTCATGCGCCCACCTAGAGAAGTGATCCTGGCCTCGCTCCTGGGTGGCCTGACCATAGGTATCATAAACGCGCTCGTTGACCTCATCGCCTACTATGCATCCTGGTGGCACTATAGCGCCAGCGGACTGATCTTGCAGTTACCCTTACCCTTCTATATTACACCAATTTTAATCTATGGGGGGCTTACATACCTGCTGATCTGGCGTTTCTGGCATACGCGCTGGCACTGGTTCGCCCTGCTACTGCTGATTGGCATCCCACTTATAGGTTTTGGCCGTGACCTCCTGGACGCCGGAATCACACACTCAAGCTACCTGGTGTGGGATAGTGTTCCGGCGGCCCCACTGGATTTATTACTATGGCTTGTAATGTTTTACGCAGGTTATTTTGTGTTCAGACGTCTCGCTCCAATCAGGAAAAGTGAACCTTTGAATGCGTAGGGTAGGCAGAAGAAAGGATTGTGTTCGTGTCCGATATCCCTGGTTCTGCCGCCTCTCACAACGCATCAGAACACCCCTCTCGCTTGTGGGCATTTGTCACGCTCTTTTTCGCGCCCGCCTTCATCTTTGCCAACATGTACACCACGCAGGCTATTTTGCCGGTGCTCAGCCAGGCTTTTTCCATCAGTGCGCCCACCGCCGGGCTGACTGTTTCGGTTTTGGTCCTAGCTGTAGCATTCGGCTCGCTCATTTACGGGCCGCTCTCCGACCGTATTGGGCGCAAGCCGGTGATGGTCGGCGTCAGCTTCCTGGTCATCATTCCCACGCTGCTCTGCGGTCTCGCGCCAAATTTTGCTGCTCTGGTCGCTTTCCGTGCTGTCCAAGGCCTGTTGATGCCCGGCTTGACCAGCGTGGCAATTTCTTATGTCAACGAGGAATTTGCGGGCAAAGGGCGCGGCCTCGCGATGGGCATTTATGTCAGTGGCTTGACACTGGGAGGTCTGTTCGCAAGGGGAGGGAGCGCGGTACTGGCCAGCCTGTACGACTGGCGTATTGCCATGCTGGCGTTCGCTCTCCCCACGCTCATCGCAGCACTCATTATGTGGCGCTTTCTGCCAGAGACGAACAGCCGAAAGGTGATAGATGCTCGCCGCTCTCACCTCTCCATCGACAGCACCTTCTTGCGTCAGACATCGCACGATATGGGGCTACACTTGCGTAATCGCCGCCTGGTGGGAGCGTTTATCATCGGCTTTACGAGCTTTTTTGCCTTTATCGGCATCTTCACCTATCTCCCCTACTATCTCACTGGACCATCTTTCCGGCTGCCTACGATAGCACTTGGACTGGTCTATCTGCTCTGGCTCGCAGGCGTATGCTCACCTGCCGCAGGTGCGATCGCAGCGCGTATCGGTTCGCGCCCCGCCATCGCTTTCACTATGGGTCTGGGTGCCACCGGGTTGCTGATTACGCTCGTGCCGATACTTCCCGTCGTGTTGTTCGGCTTAGGTTTACTGACTCTCGGCATGTTCTCCACAGTACCTGCAGTCAATCTGTATTTAGGAGAGCAGGCGACGACAGCGAAAGGGACAGCAGCTTCTATGTATCTATCGCTGTATTACTTTGGCGGCAGCATTGGCGCGGTGTTACCGGGGTTTGCGCTGCTCTGGGCAGGCTGGCATGGCGTTGTTTTACTCTGTCTAGGTATGGTTATTATCGCGCTTGTCTCTGATGGACTGCTGTGCCATTAGAAAATGGAGGTTTGTTGGTTGTGGCCGCTCGCCGTTCCCTACTTCTCCACGAACGCCACCAGTCGACAGAATGCTGCCTCACCCATATTGAATTTCCAGGGAAAGCAGCCGATCCACAGACGCTGATCGAGTACCTCATCGATCATGCCACCGGCGTTCTCGACATGGAAGACACCGTGAGGGAACAACTGGTAATGCATAAGCTGCAGGTCATCCTCCGGCCAGATTTCCTCGAGTGGCTTGCCCAGTTTCTTTGCACACTTGGCAGCCAGGTCGGAACGTACAATCCGCAGCACTGTATTCATAGGATGATCCATCGAACTGGCATCAATAGCAAACCATGAAATCTGGCGCTTCAGTGTCCAATCGACAAACTCTCGCGTGGGCCCAGGGTGCATGTTGAAATAACGAATCTCGTTTGGCTCACATTTGCCGTACCAGTTACTCTGATAATACTTGTGATAGCCAGTATGCACTACAACAATATCGCCCGGCTCGATACGAATACCTGTTTTGCGCTCCCACTCCTCGAAGTGCGCCGAGGTGTAAATCTCGAAATCACCAAGGCCTATAGCTTCCAGGTCCACTACAACTCCCGGTCCCACTAGCTTGCTCAACGGAATGCTGCCAATGTCCTGTCCATTGGTGATAAAGTGCAATGGAGCATCCAGGTGCGTCCCCACATGCAGTGTAGACGAGATAAACTGTCCACCCACTTTCTCAAAGGCCGGGCGTTTGATCCACTTGACGGTAGGCCCCTCGTAGGTGGCAAAAGAGGGGGTATTCACATCCCAGTTCTGCGACAGGTCAATCACCTGCATGTGGCTAAGATCGATTGATTTCATGGATTTTTCTCCTTACTTACCTTGATTTTCGACCGCCGTAAGAATAATCTGGTCGATTAATTGCTCGACTGGAGCGCGGTCGTCGGTGAAATATATTGTACGAGCTTGTTCCTCACGTATATTGCCATAGGCGATGCTCGCCTGGGCGACATTCTGGAGCAGTGGACTGGTTAGATGAGCACTGTTAATCTGAAAGTTGGCGAGCGAAGTCTGTTCGTTAGTGCCGATTACCAGGCTATTGGTGAAACGTTGCGTATCGATGATGTAAACATTGGGGAATACTGAGTGCATCGTTTGTGCCAGCGCCTCTACCAGTCGGAAATCACTGTTCGTGCGACCCGCGTTAATCACCGTCACACCAGTAGGTGTGAGATGATCGCGTACCGTCTGGAAGAATTCTTTTGTAGTGAGTTGGAACGGCACATACGGCTGCTGGTAGGCATCGATCGCGATCACGTCATACTTCTGAGGAGTCGTCTGCAAGAAGTAGCGGCCATCCTGTACAATCACATGCAAGTTGGGCTCGTTCATGTGAAAATACTGCTGTCCCATGTCTACAATGGTGTTATCGATCTCGACACCATCAATCGGAATAGGCCCATACGCTGCTGTAAATTCACGCACAGCGGTGCCTCCTCCCAACCCGATGATGCCAACCCTGTGTACCTGGTCCTGTGTGAACGGAGGATTGTTGAAATATGGCGCGATCATGAAATAATCCCAGGGGCCTTCAGTAAGAATCCTGTTGGGATCGTAAATGGAATGGATGCCCACGCCTTCATTCAAGACCAACTGCGTCTCAGCGCCAACCTGCACTACCTGGATATAGTTATAGACCGACTCACGTTCAGTGATCAGGGCTCCTCCTCCATTGCTACCAAAGGCGGCTTTGATTGGTCCCTGTATCGATAAAATCGACAGTGTCATTGGTATCAACAGCAAGATCGACAATAGACTACTGTTTATACGCTTCGAACGAGGATGAGAATCATCACCGCCAGGTCGTATGCTTATCATGCCGAGAATCGAGACCAGCAGCAGAGCCACGGCAAACGTAAAAAAAGTGCGATAGGTACCAATGGTTGGAATGAGGAAAAGCACCGGCAAGAACGTTCCCAGGATGCTGCCAGCCGTAGAAATGGCATACAATTGCCCGGCAGTACGCCCCGACTTGCCCAACTGCTGGATACGCAGGCGAATGGCAAAAGGCGAGACACAGCCAAGCAGGATCATAGGGATCGCGAAGAGCAGGATAACCGAGACCAGCGACCCGTAAAAGACGCCCACGGAGTAGGTAGCAAAGGAACTCTGTGACCACAATAGAATGGGTTTCGAGATAAACGGGATCACACTGATCAGAAATGCAGCGATGATCGTCAAGCTGTAGAGCACAGCGGGCCGTGGATAGCGGTCAGCCAGTCGTCCTCCAAGGTAGTAACCAACCGTTAGATAGAGCAGGATGAGGCCGATAAGATTGGCCCACACGAAGAGAGAGGTTCCAAAATAGGGCGCGAGCAAACGTGACGCCGAAAGTTCTACAGCCAGAGAGCAAGCGCCCGCAACAAAAACAAGCAGAATGAGCAACCAGCCCTGTAAGTTGCGACCGGCGGTTTGGGCAACAGCGCCCTCATCCGCCCTTGTCTCGTGTGGGCTGGGAGTGGTGGTGGACATCGGAAAACTCTCTTTCTACACCTGCGGAAAGTTTATATTTGTTAGGGCCGGAGTAAATACTGCGGCTCAGGTTCTCTATATGCATATAAAATATAGCATGCAGTATAGCATGAAGATGCTTTGTAGTGCTAGCAATATTAAGGTGTTTATGTGAGCCCACCCACCCCCAACCTCTCCATCAACTGCTCCTGCAATCCCTCGGCCTCCCATTTCAAACGCCTGAACGTCTCTGGCTCCATCTTTCGCTCAAGCGTCTCTAAAAAATGTAGGAGCGATCCGACAGTCTGATCCTGTAACGCATGCCTTAACTGCAATGCTGAATACAGCAGCGCCAACCCCTCTTTCAGGCGTCCCTGCTCGTAAAGCAGCATGCCCATATTCGTAAGGATCATCCCTACGTTAGCATGTTCTTGTAGGTCTTTCGCCAGCTTCAACGATTGCAGGTAATAACTAAAAGCCTCCTGGTAATCTCTCTCGTTTTGACACAGAAGCCCCAGGTTATGCAGCAACACGCTCTCCAGGTGTGGGTCATACTCCTGCCTGTTCAACAGCTGTGCTTGCTCGAAGTTGGTGCGGGCCTGCCAGGTTTCACCCAGGCTGCGCAATAGTTCCCCCTGGTTCACCAACGAGACAGCCTCACCATGTTGGTCACCGATCTCGCGCTGGGTCGCCAGCGCCTGTTCATAATAGAAGCGGCTTTGCTGGTAGTCGCCCAGGCGGCCGTAAAGCAGGCCAAGATGACTGAAAATCTGCCCCTCGTCATGGCGAGTCACAACTCCGAACGGCGGTACCATGGCTGTGTACAGGCGAATCAATGCGTTCCACGCGCCCCATTGCATCATACTCTCGTATAATCCCTCGTAGGCGAGCAGGTCATAGGCTTGTTGCCAGTGCCAACCAAGACACAAGTGATGAGCCAGGACCAGCAGCGGCTCAACATCCTGGGGGCCATTACGTTTCTGAGAAGGAGGGCAGTACTGCTGTGCCAGGCGGGAATAATACGCTGCTACCCGTATATGACCTGCCGCTAGTGCGATCTCTCGCGCCTCTGTATTAACCAGCATCGGGTCGGGTTCGGTTGTGACGCCCAGTGCAATCGTCCAGTCCCCACTGGGATGACGATCACCGCCTTCAAGAAAATGCTGCTTCACATTTTGGCGCAATAGTGGATGCAGGAAATAGTTCGACTTGCCATTGGAAAACTGCTGCACAAGTGCAAACATTGTCAGGACACCAAGTTCGCGTTCAAAAGCTGATACATCGAAAGCGGCAGGGTCTTCCCCCGTAATCGCCATGATCACTGCCTCCACGGGGACAGGTTCGCTAAAGAGGCAGAGCGAACGTAGGAGGGTACGCTGAATCGGGTTGAGGAAGTTATGCACCATGCCAAGCAGGTTAAGCGTGACCTCCCCATTCCACATTGGTGCATAGTCGGGTGAGTTGAGTAGATAGCTCAGAGAAAACCCACTCAACGCACACAAGGTACTGAATAGTACCAGGCCGTAGACATGACCAGCGCAACGTTGCCAGATAAGCGAAAGCTCTTGAGGTGTGCCCTGAACGCCTCGTTGCTGTAGCAGCGCTACACCTTCGGGAAGGCTTATACGCGAAACCAGGTTCGTGCGTATATGCACATTCTCCCCATTCTGAGTGTTATATGGCGAACGGTGGCACGTCAATATTAGCCGACTGCCTCCAAGGTCACTTTGCAGCATATCCAAAAAAAGTGGGATGGCGCCCCGACCGATTAACTCTAGCGAGTTATCTGCCGGTTCGAGCAACTCCTCGAATTGATCTAGCACCACCAAAGCGCGCTCGTACGGACGACACAACATCCGCTTCAGCAAGGCAACCTGTTCCTCAGGCTTGAGCACGAAAAAACCAGGAACACTCTTATCAAATGTAGGGGCGGGGCTTGCCCCCGCCCTGTTATTTATCTCCGCCCTGCTATTCGCCCCCAATCCGCTGTTGACCCACACCGCACTACTTTCCTCTAACCCATTGCTTCCCCCCACAGCTCTCCCGACAGTTACATTGATGCTGCTCAGGATGGCTGCAATCACATCAGGTAATGTGGCATTTGGGCCAAGGCTTAGCCAGACAAAATGATGGATGTGTGCCTGGCCAGCCTGTACCAGTATTTCTAAGCGGCGGTATAAGAGAGCTGCCAGGATAGATTTACCCGAGCCGGGATCGCCTGTGAGCACTAGCGTGCTGGTTTGAGCGTTGCTGAGCATGCCTAGGGCTGCGCTGACTTCGTCAACGCGTTGCAACACTACCCGAGGATCAGTCAAAGGCGGTACTGTAGAAAGTATACTGAACCTGGATAAGTACGGTGGTTGTTGCATACGATTCTTCTTATCGTTTTACTAGGATCAGTTTATTAGCCTGACTACCAACTCCGGTGAGAGCAAGTATAGCACACTGTTGCGTTTACCAGGCGAGGAGGTATCTCTTCGGATGACCCGGTAGCCTGAATATGCTAATATACAGGGGTGCACTTAATTTGCTCCAAACCGTCTACGCTACGTAGAAGGGAATGCGACTACTATGTTACGTATTATTTTCATGGGAACACCCCAATTCGCGGTCCCTGCCCTGGAGGGCCTGATCGCGGGAGCCAGGCCAGGCCAGGTGCTTCCCGAGGGCTACGAAATTGCCACAGTGATAACCCGCCCAGATAAGCCGGTGGGACGTGGAAAAGAGATTATTTATTCGCCGGTCAAACAGACCGCGCTCTTCCATGGCATTCCCGTCTGGCAACCAGGCTCACTTAAGCATCCAGAAAACATCGAAGCGCTAGCTGCCTACCAGGCTGATCTGTATATCGTGGCTGCCTTTGGACAAATTTTACCGCAAGCTGTACTCGATCTACCTCGTTACGGCGCGCTCAACATACATGCCTCATTGCTTCCTAAATACCGTGGTGTCTCGCCCATCTCCGAGGCAATTTTGCAGGGCGACACAGAGACCGGTGTGACAATCATACTCATTGATGCAGGTGTGGATACCGGTCCAATACTGCTCAAACGTAGCATACCGATTGCCGCAGATGATACCACTGGAAGCCTCAGGCTCAAAATAGCCGAGTTGGGAGCCAGGGCATTACTTGAGGCGCTGCCACTCTGGGTGCAGGGTAAAATCACGCCGCAGCCACAAGATGAGCGACTAGCATCTCATACTCATAGGCTGCGCAAAGAAGACGGTGAGATAAACTGGGATCGTCCCGCCGCTGTGCTGGCGCGAGAGGTACGGGCCTATACACCGTGGCCAAGCGCCTTTACATACTGGCATGGCAAACTGTTGAAGATTATTTCTGCTCATGCAGTCATATTGGAACCAGGTGAAGAAGTAAAGCCGGGGACGGTCAGCTTACGCAAGGAGGCAGGTCGGCAGATTCTCTCAGTTGTTACCGGTCATGGTTTTTTAGTGGTGGATAATCTTCAATTAGAGGGCAAAAAGGCCATGAGCTCCGAGGAATTCTTACGTGGCTACCCCCAGATTGTAGGGGAAGTGCTGGGGTAAATTGTTTTGTAATAATCAACCGGCAATGAGAGCGAGATGATTATAGCTGGTCGGAGTCATCTCGCTCTCATTGCCGGTTGATTTTTTACTTGTACCTAAACAGCAGGCCTTGGCCGTGTGACGAGTGCACCAATGATGCCTATGACACCGAGGCCAAAGAATAAGACAGCATGCTTAATGTGTTGGCCACTATCAGTAATAACATGCGGGATGCCAGGAATCAGAAAAAACACTCCAAGAGCCACACCAACAATGGCGACAATGATCGCCCCGTAGAAGAGTGCCGGGTTCCTCATGAGAAAATGTATACCTTTCTTCTCTAATTCTAAACTTGCCCCTTTTTAGGCACAGCTATTATATCAGAAACGCTAAACCTTTCAAGAGAAATAGCCCGAAGCTACCTCCCCTAAGAACCCTGTTTCACCCTTCCTACTTGGCGACCGCTTTGGGGCGAGCCATAAACATACCAACCACGCCACCGATAAGCAGGATTGCGCCAACTCCAATGCCAGCATAAGCGCGGGCTGGATGGGCGCCACCCATCAGGAAATACACACCTACTGCGAGGGCAATTACTCCAAGAGCGATAATACCATAGAAAAATACTGGATTCTTCAATTTGCAGCTACCTACCTCTTCTAGATGAGCGACCTTTAGATTTCGATCACTCTAAAATGTCTACCCTGGCCTATCCAGAGCGTATCTATTGTATCAAACGTATAAAGCTCTTCAAGCCACATAGGTACACGCAAAATAGCCATTTTGGGTAATAAACTCAATCTTATCAGAGTCTTTCGAAAGTGCTTTTCTTCTCCCCACCGCAGAGAAAAGGGGAAAGGTGTGGTCACTCCACACCCGCCGAGGGGCTACGGCACCTTGGAATCCTGCTTAATTATGACCTGCCATGTGCGACGGTAAACAGCAAAATGAGCGAAACAAGTCCAAAGGCCCAACAATAATAGGCAAAAGGATAAAGCCGCCCCGTCTCAAAATATCGCATCAGAAATTTGGTACTCAGATAGGCTGCAACCCCCGCCAGTACCATGCCAATACCGACGAGTAGCCACGTATAGGCCGACTGACCAATGAGCTGCGGTATCTCAAGTATAGCAGCCAAACCGATTAGCGGTGTACCCAGTAAAAAGGAATAACGGGCTGCATCCTCGTGGTTAAGGCGCACTCCTAAGCCCGCGACCATGGTCACTCCAGAGCGTGAGATTCCAGGAATCAACGCCAGGGATTGCACAAAACCGACGATTATCGCCTCTTTCCATGTCAGAGATGACAGACTACGAAAACTTGCCTCCCGCTCTTTAGCAGTAGCATATTTCACTTTCCCCTCCGCTCTTCTTCGCAGGCGCTCTCCAGCAAACAGAATTGATCCGTTAACGACCAGGAATGCGGCGGCAATAGGGGGGGAAGCAAAGAGTTGCTTGAGCGGCGTTTCTAACACGAGCCCAAGAATGCCTGCCGGTATGACGCCGATGATGATTAACCAGCTGATCCAATCATCCGTTCCAGTACGAACTTCGCCTTCCTTGATGTTCTTGATAAGCGTGAGAAAAATGCGCAGCCAGTCACGCCAGAAATAGATCACCAGGGCAATACTTGTGCCAAGGTGCAGGGCTACGATGATGGGTAGAAAACAACTCTGCCCAGCACAACTCGTATCGTTAATAAGATTACCCCATCCTAAGAGCCCGGGTATGATCACAGTATGACCCAGGCTGCTGATAGGAAATAGTTCCGTCACACCCTGGAGCAGGGCCAAAAAGATAGTTTGCCAGATGTTTAAGTTCATCGCTTAGTTACTCTCTTGCATCGGTGTTAAGGCTTTAGGTATAACTGCACGTCCTTATCAAACTCCGCTTTCGTCTTTGCATAGACGTTCGTCCCATCCTTTTTAGAGAGGAAGAAGTAATAATCTGTCTTTGCGGGTGTAGCAGCAGCTTGCATGCTGACAAGACCGGGACTACAAATCGGAGTGGGAGGTAGGCCTTTATGCGTATAGGTATTCCAGGGACTTCCAGAGGCAACATTAGCACCAGCATCCTGAAGTGGCTTCCAATAGATTGTTGTTCCTGGCTGCGAATCGCGGGCATATTGTACAGTTGGATCAGCATTAAGCAATCCTACAGTTTCATTATTTGGCCTGTAAATACGGTTCCAATAGACGCTGGCTACAAGTGGTCTATCTTTGTTAAATATGGCCTCGCGCTCAATAATCGAGGCGAGAATGACCATCTGGTATAACGATAACTTGTTTTGCTTTGCCTGAGCATCAAGATGAGAGTGCTGTACCTTGTCGTTGAACTCTTTTAGCATCATGTTTACAACATCTCTAGCAGTAGCATCCACCGGTATCAAATAGGTATCGGGGAAGAGTAAGCCTTCCATACCACTGTCTGTTGGTATTGATTTCAGAACAGGGTACTTTGCAAAGTCGGGGAATTGTGCCGGATTCCTTGCGTATTTCAGAAAATCTTGCACATGGAATTTGGTCAGGCCAGCGGCACCAAGCCGCTGGGCCATCTGATCGACACGCCATCCCTCAGGAATCGAAACAACAATGTAGTCAGGCTGACCGTTGAGCAATTGGCTGATGATTGCATCAATAGTCATGCTCGAGTTTAGTTTATAGGCTCCTACCTGTAAATGTGTATCTAAACCCTTAATCCTTGCCCAGATACGAAATGCGACCGCGTTACGGATTAAGCCTTTTGCCTGTAGGTCGTCAGCAATCTGGAGTGTACTTTCACCGCTTTGAATCACGAGGGGGATGGTTTTGCCCTGATCTGTGGTCACTGGTTGGAAGATGTCGGTGACTGTCGTCCATACAAAGTAGAACGCTCCAAAGATCAGGAGACCGAGCAGGAGCACCGCAATGATAGCGCAGCGTCCTCGTCTTTTCATATGTCAGTGCCCCTTGTTTTGCTCAATTGATGATCCAAGTACTCTTGTAATATAACGGTCGCAGCCAGGGCATCAACCTCTTGTTGTTTGCGTCTTCGTCTTGTCCGGTTAGGTTGTCTTCCCCCACCAATCCTACTGTAACTTTTCTCCTGTTCAGTCTCTTTGCGTTCTGCTAGCAGGCGTTCCGCCTCTACAGTTGAAAGTCGTTCATCCCACAAAGTGATTGGGATAGTGATATGCTCTTTCAGACGCTCGGCGAAATCTTGCACCCACTTCCCTTGAGAGTGTATCTCTCCATCCAGGCTAACCGGAAGTCCGATCACAAGCCCTTCCGCCTCTGTTTCGTCGATCAGGCGTTGAATAGCTTTCCAGGTCTGAACTTCATCACGAGAGACATGCAACGTTATATAAGGAGATGCCAGGAATTCCGTTGTATCGCTTATTGCTACACCGATTCTGGCTACTCCTACATCCAATGCCATCAATCGGGCCATGTTGCTCTCTCCATGCAAAAGGGTTGGGATTGTCCCCGCTTCTCTTCCTCTACATCATTCTAACGAAGAAGCTACTGCTTTGTCTCAAATTAACACGATTGGGGGATGTGTTCAGGTTTTTTAACCGTTTGGAATACCTTTCACCGGTCCAGGCAGCACAATGACATGTACTTGTTCAGGTCTGAACGGCATGAAGCCCAGGAAAGGAGGAAACATGTCAATCTTAGTATCAACCACCGTATTGATCCCTGCTTTTCCATTCATGATATCACTTTTCGCCTGATCTACACTCTTTCCCGCCGCCAGGTTACTGATATTTTGTGTAGAAACCTGCTGCATACTTTGCCCTGTAGCAGTCACGTTTATCGACAGCGCTGTCCCATCAGTGGAAGGCGTACTCTTCGTCACAGTAACATTGACAGGCCTTTGGGGAGCAAGCACAGAAACAGGATTCATCTTCTGAGCAGCCTCCATCAGTTTTGCTCTGCCCGCGGCTTGAATAGCAGCGTCACGTATTACCAGCATAGACACATTGACACTGAGTACCCCGGTAAATTTTCCAGCAGTCGCAGGCTGTCCCACAGCCGGTGTTGTCACTAGCTTCTCATCCGCTAGAGGATTGGTGTTTCCTAATACATCTGGCATCAATTTTCCTTTGATATCATTTTGATGGACTACTTTTGCCAGCCAGATATTGATCTGGGCCTGTAGCTGTTGATGGAGAGCCTTTTTCAGCATGTTTGCGTCATTGCTAGTCACGGCCTGTACATTTGTTGCTCCACCACCATTCGTAGCACCAGGATTGGTGACACTCAAGTTCACGGTTGATGAAGAGATTTGATTATTCTGCGCTATCTTTGTAATGCTATCAGGAGGAATGATAGTGATACTGTTGGCTGCAACATTCCCGTTCTCACCCGCGTTTAATGCCTGTACTGGCACAGGAGGGGAGGAAATACCACTACCTTGAGGCTCAACAAGGGGATTAGCAGTTGTGACAAACAGCACAGGGGCTGCTCCAGTGGTGGAGAGAACAGTGCCAGTGGGAATACTCAGGGGTTGAGAACCCTTGTTGGTAAAGATTACTGAACCAGTAGCCGTCGCATTACCCTGTTTGACTGAGCCGGTGACAGACCCTTGCCCCGGGACACTTGCCGTATAGGTGAGTACCTGAGAAGGGATGGTATTGTGTTGGGTATCATGCGGGTTGGTGCTAGCCTGGTATGACGTATTCACATTCAAGGACTGCGTTGGCACTATGATAGTGACAGTAGCATTCGAACCAAAGAAGAGAAATGCCAGGACAGCCAGTAGCAGGACGACAGAGCTGATGAAAACAATGGCCGTAATACGAGCACCCTTGCGATTGGTCAAGGAACTCGCACTACTAGTAATGGGTGGCGTCGTAACAGTACGGCTCCCCTTTGAGGAAACCGGCTGCCTTGCTGGCGGTGGAGTAGGCGGGACCGTAACTTTGCGGGCTTGTGGTGGAGGCTGGATAAGTGGCTGTGGCTCGCGTTTTCCCGGCGTGGGCGGAGTGATCGCGCCAGATGGACGCGCCGAAGGAGTCGGCGTAATACGTGTAGGCTGATCTTGGATTGGCAGCAACTCGTCTTCGTCGTCCAAATCCTCAATCGTTGGTCCCACCATATTCTCCGTTTGATTATTTCCGGGGGTCATACCCTGGATACGCGGCATCTCCTGCCTATCTGGTTCTTCCGATTTTGGCTCGACCAAGGAATGTGGTGCCAAATTCTGCTGAGCTCGGATATCCCCTTCATCACCTAAATCCTCGATTTCAGGTTCACGCACATCGGTTGGGACGTCGGAGATATCAGGTTCACGTATGTCGGTCGGGACATCCGAGATGTCAGGTATGAAGGTCGAAGCTCGCTGCTCTGGCAAGGGGGCGGGCTGAATATCTTCCATATTTGGAAATAGAGCATCATCTATTGGATTTGCTTGAGATATCTTGCTAGCTTGCTCAGGCTTATCAACCGATGACTCAGGCAATTCAGCTGCTGGGAGCGCAGCGCCAGCAACTCCTCCATGTGCTGACTCACGAATCTGCTGTGCAACATGGTAATCTTCCATATAAGGATCGAGCTCGTCATCTTCTCGCTGCCCTGGCACCAGAGGACGAATGGGAGGTGAAGTGTCTATATGAAATCCATAAGGAGTGTCGAACTTTAAGTCTTGTATATCAAAGGTGGATGAGGAAGCATCCAAATTCGGACCCGTAGTTGTCTTATCGGAACGGGATAGTGTACTGCCGGTCTCGTTTCGTGACTGCGATGTCTGTGGGCGATTGTAGGATGCCTGACGTGACTGATTCGGCTGCTGCCGAGGTCGTATAGAGCGATTATCCGGTATACTTTTGCCTTGCTGGTTACGAATACGTTGAGATGTTTTACCGCTCACATCAGTGCGGGTTTGACGACTGCTGGGACGTGATTTGCTAGAAGTGGTGGATTCTTGTGAATCCGCGACTCGAAACCCAGCCTCTTTGGCGACAGCTCGAATCTGGCGATCAGAACTGATGACTAGAACATCCTTGCCCATTTCTCGCATGCGCGAGTGCAGCAGCCGCCATCCCACGTGACTACGTAATTGCGTTTGTGGCGGAATGACAAGCATAATGCGTCCGGCTTGGGTATGTTCCAGGCGTTCGCGCACAGTTGTCAGTTCTTCTTCTGGGCCGAGATAAATGATCTGTTCGTTGGCCATGCGCCCTTCTCCCACTACTAGCTGCATTGCAGTATATACACAGGGTTATCTCTGCATGAGGATGCTAGATATGCATCTGTTGAATCACCCGGTAAAGTGCCCTCTCCAAAACGTTGTTCTCGTTTTGTAATTCAATAGCTTGATATGCCAGCGCCATTGGCGTTATGTCCTGGGCATTTTTCAGTAGATTGTTGGGATCAGCAATGCTCGTCACCATGCCCGGTTGAATTGTTTCGATGATTGGCTGACGAGAAAATGGCAGGCGTTCCATCCATGGAAAATCCTCAAGTCTTTGGCGCAAGTCGGGTAGGCTAGATCCTCCCCCCACTGTATAAATCGCTGGCGGAAGAAGATCACCCTTTGCCAATTCATCAATCAATAGCTCAACGCTGTCCATCCATGTCTGAGCTTCTGATGCGAAGATGTTGTGGATCTCTTCCCGCTCGCTCCCTTTAATAAGGCCGTTGCTGTAGTTTAACTTAAGTTTCTCGGCATCCTTGATCGAGAGGCCTTTGCTGGACGCGAGCCGGCGTGTAAAAGTACGTCCGCCCAGCGCAAACATGCGTGTCTCTTCGATTCCACCCTGGCGTACAAGCGCAATATCGGTCGTACCGCCACCGATATCAATAAAGATAGCCCCGCTATCCGCACTTGCGTTTGAACTCAGGCAGCGTGCCAGCGCATACGGCTCTGCGACAATCGTAACTAGCGTCAAGTCCAATCCCTGTGCAACTGTCTCTAGCGCACCCAACTGCATGAGCGGTGCAAAGGCGCTGAACAGGGTCAGGGTGAAGTGACGTCCGCGAAAACCTATCGGGTTGGAGACTGTTTGTCCATCGATGCGCACCGAGATCACCGCCGCGTTGGTCAAGCGTACTTCAATATTCGGATACCCGGTCTCGGCGGCAATACGCTCTTTGGCCATTTTCAGTAATTTCTGCTGTGCGCTGGAGATCACACTATCCAGTTCTTCTGGCGAAATGGGTTTGGTAGCCTGCTGGCGCTGCTTGGTAATCGTAATCGAGCTACCTTTGACAAGCTCTCCCGCAATGCCGATCACAGTTGCAGGAGCAATGATACCACCGGCAGATTGTTCCGCTTTGACAAGCGCTTCGTTGCAGTTCGTAATAACGCCTGGAATATCGGTCACGATGCCATCTGACATGTGGCTGTAGCTCTGTTGGTGACGTCCCGTACCCAGTACAACCCCAACATCGTCTTGCACCTCAATAATTATTGCTTTGGCATATGCTGTGCCAATATCGAGCGCTGTAAAAACTGGCCGGCTATCCTCACCAACAGAAGAGCGCAAATCAGCACCATAAGGTCCCTCACGACCTGGGTACCTACCGTTCTCGTGTTGTCGTGCTAATCCTAATAAAAAGTCGCGTAGACGCTGAAAGGGATTATTCATGCGTGTAAGTCTTCCTGGACTGTGTTAATTCTGACCCTACTATTGAAGAGAACGTAAAGCTTGCTCAACTCGTCGGTTCCTTCTCATCTGATGCTTCTTGAGTACGTTATAGCACGTTGAACGGACAACCGCAAGGGTGGGTTTTTTCGGCTCTTCATACTTCAGGTTGACGTGGGGAGGGAAAAAGTGGGGACACCCTCACGCTCAGGGGCACCCGTGCGCGTCTCCCAGTCCCTGCGCTTCTAAGAACCCTGTCCCAACCCTACAGACTATCGCTTACCAATTTCGGCACCATAGCGAGAGCTGCACCAAGCTCCGCCTTGTTTTTGCCTCCACCCTGGGCCGATTCTGGCCTGCCACCGCCTCTGCCGCCCAGGCGTTGACCCACTGCACCAGCAATTTTGCCAGCATGAATGCCGCGCCTGGTCAGCTCTGGTGATACACTCACTTGAATCCCCGCACGATCCTGGAAGTTGCCAGCAAGCACTACCACTCCTGGTCGATCAAGTTTGTTGAGCACCATATCACCCATTTCGCGCAAGACCTTGTCATCAGGTACATCTACACTTGTTGCAACAACGGGAAGTCCGGCGACATCCTGAGCCTTTTTGGCAAGCGCTTCGGTCTGGCGCTGGGCCGCTTCGCGTTGGAACTGCGCAATCTGTCGACGTGCGATAGCCAGTTCTTGTACAAGCTGATCGACTCGGGCCTCGAGCATATCGGGTTGCGTTTGCAATTTAGTGCTGATCGCGTCTACCAGGGCTCTGCGTTGACGCAAGTAGGCCTCGGCACCACGCCCCGTTAATGCTTCAATACGACGAATACCGGCAGCAATACTTGTCTCCTGGATAGTGATGTAAATCCCTATCTGGCCTGTGAATGAGCAATGTGTGCCACCGCATAACTCAACGCTCTTCCCCATGGTAACGACACGTACCTCATCCTCATACTTCTCGCCAAAGAGTGCCATTGCACCCGCCTCTAGCGCATCTTTCAGAGGCATGATTTTCGTTTGAACGGGCAGATCTCTGCGAATCCAGCGGTTAATCTGCTCATCTACTTGTGCTATCTCCGAGGCGGTGAGCGCACGAGGGCAGGCAAAGTCAAAGCGCAAACGCTCTGGCTCAACCAGTGAGCCACGCTGCTCTACCTGGGGACCTATGATCTCGCGTAGCGCTTTATGCAGCAGGTGCGTGGCGCTATGGTTCCGCATGGTATCTTCTCGCCGCTGGGCAATTACATCGGCCTGCACACCGTCGCCCACACTCATGTACCCTTCGTTGATACGTCCATAGTGGACAATCAGCCCTTTCAGGGGGCGACGTGTATCCTGGACCTCGAAGACGCCCATGGGTCCCATGATTTCGCCACGATCACCTATTTGACCACCGCTCTCGGCATAGAACGGAGTGGCATCAAGTATCACCAGGGCTTCCTGTGGCGCGCTGATGCTATCAACCTCAGCACCATTTACGACCAGGCCAACAACCTTACCGCTACCAGTGATCCCCTGGTAACCAGTAAACTCGGTTGGTCCAACACGATTAAGCACTTCGGCAAGGGCTACGTCATCCCGTCCAAACGTGAAAGTGCTTGCCGACCGGCTACGCTCTTGCTGCAGTTGCATAGCTCGCTCAAATCCTGGGATGTCCACGGTGAAGCCATGCTCTGCTGCCACCTCTTGCGTTAGTTCCAGAGGAAAGCCATGTGTATCGTACAGCCTAAAAGCCTCTTCACCCGGAATAACGGTCCGGCCGCGTTGCTCCAACTCTTCGAGCAAATGATTGAGCATGTACAGGCCAGCATTAAGTGTCTGCCCAAACTTCTTCTCTTCAAGACTCAGAAGTTCTACGATGCGATCACGATGCAGTCTCAATTCGACATAGTGTCCGCGCATCAGATTTATCACCGTATCGGCTGCCTCGGCCAGGAAAGGTTTATCCAGCCCAAGCAATTTACCGTGTCGTACAGCACGGCGAAGAATGCGCCGGAAAATGTATCCACGCCCTTCATTGCTCGGCAGGACACCATCGGCAGCCAGGAAGACCAATCCACGGGCATGGTCTGCAATCACGCGCAACGAGATATCGGTTTTCGCGTCCTTCCCATAAGGGGTCCCGGCGAGCTCTGCAAAACGGTCGATGATGACGCGAAACGAATCGGTATCAAAGACAGACTCTCTGCCTTGCAGGATCATCGAGAGGCGTTCCAGACCTAGGCCAGTGTCAATATTCTTCTTTGGCAAGAGGGTACGTGTGCCATCGAGGTCCTGGTAGAACTCCATAAAGACCAGGTTCCAGATCTCCAGGAACCGTTCGCATTCGCACCCTGGCTTGCAATCAGCTCTACCGCAGCCATGCTCTATTCCTCGATCATAGTAAATCTCGGAATCAGGGCCGCAAGGGCCAGAGGATCCCGGCGGTCCCCACCAATTATCTTCCAGTCGCACAATGCCTTCATCAGGGAAACCGGCAATCTCACTCCACCATTTTGGAGCCTCGTTATCCTCTGGATGCACTGTTGGATACAAACGCTCAGCGGGTAGATTGACTACCTGCGTCAGAAATTCCCAGGCAAAGGTGATCGCCTCACGCTTAAAATAATCACCCACGGAGAAATTGCCCAGCATCTCAAAAAAGGTCAAGGTGCGTTCGTTGCCTACTTTATCTATATCTGTTGTACGAAAGCATTTTTGCGCAGAGGTGAGTCGCAGTGCAGGAGGAGTCTCACGGCCCAAAAAGTAGGGTATCATCTGCTGCATGCCTGCCGTGGTCAGCAGCACCGTTGGGTCATTTGGTATCAGCGACGAGCTAGGAACTCTCAAATGGCCTTTGCTTGCAAAGAAATCCAGGAAACGCTCCCGGACTTCGGTACTCGTAAATCTCACTTCAACGGTCACTTTAAACTCCTTTATCTGCTTGCCACTGAATGCTCGTCTTTTCTCATGCTTATACCTGCCTACGTTCTGATGCGGGTAATCTCAAACAGCAAATGTAGCAGTAGCGTTGTATGATATATGCGACATGTGACGTATATGTGCAGGGCTATTATATCAAAGGAGAGTATGTATAGCAATGGCGAGCGAACAAGCCTCATGAGTATGCCCAAAATCATCAAAGTTCCACGTAGAACCCTGCTTGTCTTATGTGGACCCGCTGGTTCAGGGAAAAGCACCTTCGCTGCTCAACGCTTTACTGCTACCAATATAGTTTCATCTGATCTCTGCCGCGCGATGATCTGCGATGACGAGAACAACCAGCAGGTGAACCGCGATACCTTTGAACTCTTCTATTTTATCATTCAGAAGCGCCTGTTCCTGGGGCGCTTCACAGTGGCAGATAGCACAGCTTTGCAATCAGATGCCCGCCGTAAATTGCGCGATTTATCACGCCGCTTCGGTTACCTAGGTTGCCTGCTCATCTTTAACATCCCACCTGAGGTATGTCTGGAACGAAATAAAGCCAGGCACCGCCTGGTTGAAGAACAGGTCATAGCCTATCATACCGGGCTGCTACAACGCACGTTACTAGATGCGCCCTATGAAGGGTGGGAACAGGTCCACGTTTTGGGCGAGCAAGACATGGACACCAGAGTTGAAATTGAGTTATAATCCAGATTGTGAATCAGGACACCCCATCCTGCGCGAAGACTAGAAGCATTTTCGTTTATTCTGGCGGGGAAATCTCGTTGTCGTCTAGTATGTCCATTTGCCAGGGAGCGAGCAAAAAGCCATGAAGCGTCGACGACGTCAATCAGCAGACCGCTATTTGTTCTACAATGATGCTACTGAGCCGATGCTGTCAACCATTACGACACCGATGCCGCGCATCGCTCTTCCACGCGAATCATGGGTACAGAGGATAGTTCACGGATTTGGAAATTTATTCCGCGCCATTATCAATAAGGTCAATCAACTGCTTGCGCTTGCTCTAGCTGTGTTGTTGTTACTTCTCTTCACACGTTTCATCTTGTATTTCTTTCACTTCTCCACTGATGGTGGGCCGCACTCCTTCTCATACTGGGTATTTTTCTTGAGCACGCCTCTCGTTGTTCCATTTGAAAATCTGCTCCCTGCACTTCCTTATAATGGCTACACCATCGAGGTATCGACGTTGATTGCGATCCTCGCCTATGCGATTGGGATAACGATCATAAGGCAGTTTTTGAAGGTGTTGGTGGGGCGGTAACAAATTATTAACCCCTACGTTTCAGAGAATTCGAGCGAGCCGGTTGCCTAAATATGGTGCAGGTAGCGCGCATTTTGCGCGGTAGCATTTTGTCTCCTGATTGGGAGTTGGCTTTGGAGGCTGCGTTAGTAGGAATATGGTGCAGGTAGCGCGCATTTTGCGCGGTAATATTTTTATTTCTGCTTGCCTCCTTAAAAACGTGCAATGGAGAGTAAGGTGCACGTCTGTTGTTATTATGATCAACTGATGCAAATGATAAGTATATAAGCCCATAGCATACTCTCTCCACGTCCAGACAATAAAGCTTAGTCGACGGTGAGGCTAGTCAGGATGAATGATAGTGCCTCGTCTTCGACCCTGGCGGCAAATGCTATTCTGATAGCAAACCGAGTTCTTCCATGGCTTTTTGTTCATCTTGGTGAGCGATGAAGAGAAGTATTTTCGGTTCTGGAGTGGTTTTTTGCACGAGATACGAAACATCAAACTCAATCCACCTCTCTCCAGTCTTCTTAAACTTAGCTCCCCAATGGACTTTCACCCATGCATACTGCTCGCTAATTGGCGTTTCATCGGCTGAGATGAGTTTTGCCGCTTCCTGACCAACGCTTTTGTAGAACTCACTGGCTTGTTTCGCCAGTTTAAGAAACTCTGCCTTGTTTTGGGCAATAGCGCCACGCGGACCGGCGGAAATAAACGTGTCAGCAAACATTTCCGCGTTTTTTTCAATGTCAAGCGCGCTAAACGCCTTCTCATATTCTTCAAAAAGTTTTTGTATGGATGCGTCCTGTATCATAGCGTCATTTTACCCAATGATGCTCCTAGACGGCAAGTCCTTTTTTAGTGTAGTGAGGGCTGTCCCAAATGGTGAGAACGGAAAGTCTCGGTCTGACGTGAGTCCAGGCGAGTATACCCTTACGTCATGGATATAAGGAATTGGTTGGTTCGAGCTCAACTTCTAGTCTATTAGGTACGAATTTCTTGCAGGATGAAGTCAGCACTTACTACCGGCTAGTTATATGGTTGTTTTCCCAGTAGTGTCCCGTCTCGATAGCTTCAGTAGCCAACCTATATAACTCCTCAGCTACTTCTCTTGTTTTGGTGTTTGAGAGCTCCCCATGTCTGCGCAGACTCATCCAGGGTGTAGCGCAGCTACGATCATACAATTTCACAGACTCAAAGCCAATCTTCCCCCAACCTTAAAGCCTGCCTCCTCGTACGCTTTTCGCTACTACTTTCGCCCAACCATTGCAAGTAGTTTTGTTTGTGGACTGGCATCGTCAGCTCCCACTGATCGTCGGCTATGTGCGCAACCACCTTTTGTTCTGTCTGGTTGGACGTAATGTATAATTCTTTGATTGTCATCATACTGCCTCCTTACGGCTCATTAAAAAATGTAGTCAATGCAGGCGCGAGAGCGCTTGGCTTGACATTGTGCGTTTGGCCTTCGAGTACTTGGTGCCGGGCGTTCGGCAAGGAGCTCACGAGGGTGTGGGCTGCCTCACGCATCCGCTGGGTTGTACCCGTCACCACAAGTGTAGGTATCGTGACCTTGGCTAACTGAGCGGCGGGGGGTATCTTGCCCTCGCCCATGATAATCGCATCGTAGACTAGCGTCGGTGCGAGTTTTTTTAGTTTTGGCCACATGGGCGTTAGTCGTAATACAACTATGAGGAAACCCGGCATGCCTATAGTTTGCATGAATAGCTTGACTGCATCATTATAGCGTTTTGCCGCTGTGAGCTTTTTAAGTCGTGCGGTATACTCGTTGCCTTGTCTGCCGCCGACAAATGGTGGTTCATACATTGCTAATTTTTTAATGGCAAGCCCACTACGAGCTGCTTCAAGCGCAAGTGCCCCTCCAGAAGACATACCGTATGCATAGGCTGACCCGCCGGCATTTTTAATAAGCGCTGCAATATCCTCAATTTCACGCTCGATAGCGTACGGCTTTGTATCGCTACTATCTCCTCGGCCCCGCCGGTCATAGCTATATACAGTAAAGCTCGCGGCGAGACGCTTGGCAAGTGGCGTGCCAGATGCTACTGCCTTATGGTCATTGAGTGCCCCTCCTACTAAAATGAGTGCTGGTCCCTGGCCTACTTGTTCGTAGGCGATAGTAGTACCATCCTTTGAAGTTACTTGCTGCATAATTTCAATCCTTTCTGTTGCGGCTGACACTAAACATAAACATTGCAGTGAACCACTTTGTAAGCGGTGTATCAGACTTATGGAAGATAGTATTCGCCAATGGACTGAGCTGATACCCACAGTCATTACATTCATAGCATTTGCGGTTACGCACCCGATAGTACTTAGGAGTTGCAGTACCGCATTTCGTGCAAGCAGCTAGCTTGCCGTATTGTTGAGCAAACATGAAATCGAGGCAAGCGTTATAGTCCGGGAATTGCTGGTGCATGGTATCGATGGTGTAACGAGGCGTCTTCATACTTCTAGTGTATGTCATCTGATCCATGATGTCACGGGATAGTCGCCCCTCCATTCCTGCACGAGGCGGAGAAATCCCTCGCGCCAACTGGGATACACCGGCTGCCAGTTCAAGAGCTGACGCGCTTTTCTATTCGTCGCCCCACGTGCCGCGCGCGGTTGTCCTTCGGCCACCAGCGGTGCAGGGGCCCCGAGGGTCGCCGCATACACCGGGAGCCAGACTGTGCCGGGGGCGGGCTCATCATCTACGATATTGACGATCCCTGGTGGCCAGTCCAACGCGAGCAGCGCCGCGCGTGCCGCATCCTCGACATGCAGAAAGGAGGTGATGCCCTCATCAGCAGTCAGTTGCCCCTGACGCACCTGCTGCGCGATCGATCCATCGGGGGCATACCAGGTTCCCAACCCGTAGAGCGTCCCATAGCGCAGCACAATGCCTCTCTCCATCTCGGCTACCGCACGCTCAAGGGCGTCAACCCCCTCAACTGTGGTGCGCCGTGGCTCTGGGGCTTCGAGATCCAGAGGAACATTCTCATCCGCAGGGCCATCGCCAGGGGCAGAGACCCAGGAAATGCTTTGCGCGATGAACTGGTGCACTCCAGCAGCATGTGCTGCGTCAACCAGGTTGCGTGTTCCTTCCCTGCGCATACGCGCGTTTGCCGCTGAACTTCCAGCGCTTAAGTCGGTGAGCTGTTGGATGACCACATCTGGGTGCGCCTCATGCACAATGGTAGCAAGTTTGGTGCGATCGAATACATCAACGACCTGAGGTCTTGCGCCGAGCCTCTGGAGCATCTCGCTTTTATCTGAGGTGCGCGTCGTGCCGATCACCTCATAGCCGGAGGCAACCAGCAGAGGAATGAGCCGACGCCCAATGACTCCCGTCGCCCCTGCCACAAATATTTTCATCTCGATACCTCTTCTTCGTGTGATCTTCCCTTTCCTGCCCAATACCCCTCTGAATTCTCCCACGAATGGGGCAACGAGATGGTAACAGATGCACAATCATGAAGCTAGCGCGGAAAACAGAAAAATCTGGAAAAATTGTTTAGTCTTTCGCTATACCCCATTTCCTATCAGCGAGGTTGCGTAAGAGTCGAACTCACTGACGAATCACATCCTCGCTCTCCCTCAACTCCATTCAGTTTATAGCACAAAAATTCTTACGTGTCGCGTTTTTACCATACTCCCGGAGGAACATGTGCTATCATAGGACTGAGCGTGGCACAAATAACGAAAGAGTTACTGCGAGAATAACTCCTCGCAAGAACGACTATGAGAGGCTGTGATTACACACAAAAAGTTTCGTTGCTGGTGCCGTGCTCAGCAATCAAGAGTTCTACAGAAGGGAGCGGATAATTATGAATCGCTATATGCTTGAGAAGTGGTCGTGGATTGAGGGAACCCATGGGATGCGTTCGCAGCTGTTAGACATCCTGAGCGATGCTGACCTGGCTTTTAGCCCTGGAGGGCAGAATATGACGTTAGGGGCCTTATGCCGCCAGATGGGTGAAATCGAGCATTCATATGAGCAGTCGCTGAAAACCTTTAAGCAAGATTGGTCGTATCGCAACAGGGAAGCGGATGTGGAGAGCAGTGTCGCCCGGCTCAAGGCGTGGTTTCAAACGCTGGACGACGAGCTGAAAGCAACGGTTTCTGCTTTATCAGATGAGGATTTGAAGAAGATGGTTGATCGAGGCGGCTATACGATGCCAGTTGAACTGCAACTCGATGTCTATCTCCAAGCACAGCTGATTTTCTTCGGGAAGGCCACTGTCTACCTCAAGGCGATGAACAAAGCATTGCCTCAGCAAATTCAGGAATATATTGGGTGATGAACCCGTAGATTGACAATGCGGTCTTTTGTTCCTCTGAGGCCAGATACAAGAGGAAGCCGGAGGTGATAGGGCTCCCTCTTCTCGGTCTTGATGGAGACCATACGGATGCAGACGCCGCTCTCGGTTGCTCGTCAGATGGACGGATAGCCAGCGGTGGCAGAAGCTACCGCTGGCCTTCCCACAGGGCCCCCTCTGCGGATCGAGGATCGTCCACGACCTCCGATGTGGTGTCGAAGCGCATAGTGGCCCTGCGCGAAAGCTCGTACTTCGGCCAACCAGGGTCTCCCCTGGTCGCAAAGGCCACCCAGGCGGCGTGCATGGTGTCAGCGAGCTGTTGTGGAGGGTCGTTTCCCCAGAGCGGCTCAGTCCCGTTGCCCAGCGTGTCGAAGACGAAGGCAATCTCAAGCGCATGGCACGCGCCGAGGCGTCCGTTGAACTGCGGTGAGCGCCAGGCGAACTCGTACATGTAGGTAGCCGAGGGGCTCTTCGCGTGTGCATCGGCCAGGCGGAGGGCGGGGATACGGCACCACCAGTCTGTCTGGATAGCCGCGAGCAGGTCGCCGGCGCTGGCTCCCCGCTGTGCTGCACGATAGGCGTCCAATGTCGCTTCGACCGGGAGTCCATAGGCCGCCACAGCTCCGACCAGAGCCTCGTCGGTGACGTGGTCGATCGTGCCACCGACTACCAGGAACAATCTCCACTCGTCGGTGTTCGTGCCGACCAGGAGGTCGATATCCGCGCCGGCGCCGGCAGCGATGCGATCAATCGGACGCGCGGGGATGACGTCCCCGTCGATCACCGGCTGCCACAGCACCATAGCGGCCACCACCTCAGCGCCCCAGCGCTCGGGGTCGGGATGCGCGAAGAGATCGGCCTCCAACTCCCCCTGGGCCGCAAGCAGGCGATCGAGGGGGACCGCCGCGATCGCCTCCCGGGTTGCTTCGACGCCGAGCTTCTCGGCAAGGTACCGGCCGACCCGCTGCGCGGTCGCGGCTGAGATGACCGGATGAGCCGCCCCACTCTGGGCGATAGCCCGGTGAAACAGCCCCTGGGCACGGGGCATGGAAAGCAGCGTGCCGATGCTCATAGCACCAGCCGACTCGCCAAAGATGGTGACGTTCTGTGGATCGCCACCAAAGGCGGCGATATTCTCCCGTACCCACTGGAGGGCAGCGATCTGGTCGAGCAAGGCGCGGTTGGCGTTTCCCTCGCC
>WNGD01000364.1_pt1 | contig 70122 bp, 77 predicted proteins | sample 5400671 | NCBI WGS metagenome assembly WNGD01 (sample SAMN13153369, study PRJNA577476) | soil metagenome | isolation source: 40 cm soil or saprolite under grassland replicate 2 | place: USA:California | collected 2016-06-15
CCGGCTCGCCGAACATGGAGTCAGGCGGCGCGGCGGCTACCGCGACCCCGAATCGCAGGCATTCATCGAAAGCTGGTTCGGAAAGCTGAAGGAGCGGCTCGGCTGGCGCGCCGAGTTCGAGACGCTCGAGCAAGCGAGAAAGGAGATCGCCGACTACATCGACCGCTACCACCACCGACCGCACTCCGGCCTCGGCTAGCGAACGCCGACCGAGGTACGTCGGACATGGGAGGATGGTCAGCGACTACAAAAACAGCGGCCTGAAATGCCGAGCACGACGGGGTCCGGGTCACGACTGCCTCGACTGGCTCCTGATCGCAAACCACAGACACCTCGAGCGTCCTGCGCGTCTACGTCGAGTACTACAACGCCCACAGGCCGCATCGCGCGCTCGGCTTGAGACCACCCGCACCCGGGCATCGCCCACACCTCGTTGGCTCGGATCAGCCCGGCCAGATCCTGCAACGCGCACGCCTCGGGGACTCATCCACAAATACACCCGAGCGGCATGACGCATGGATTTACGTACCCCACGCGTTCGAATGGACCTTCACACGCGCAGACCTCGACCGCCTGTTCGCCACGATCGAACCGCACGAGCCCGCACTCCAGCTCGCCGCATGACGACCGAACTTGCGGACGCGTCTACTAACGCGGCCGCGCGCGCCGCGTGCCGTTGTGGCTAACGGTGGTGCTGACTGCGGCTAGGCGTTTGATCGTGTAGAGCATCCGGTCGGCAGTGGTGAGCAGTTGGCCGGCTGCCTCCTCGGTGGTTGCGATCCCGATCGAGGCGGTGAGGGCGAGGTCGGCGGTGTTGTTGGCGATCGTGTCGCGGAGGTCGCGGGCGACGTGATCGGCGTCGTTGCGGCTTGTGTTGGGGAGCAGGATCGCGAACTCGTCGCCGCCGATCCGGGCGGCGAGATCGCTGCGGCGCAGGCGACCTTTGATGATTGCTCCGATCGTGCGCAAGGCCTCGTCGCCGAGGTCGTGGCCGTAGCTGTCGTTGACGGCTTTGAAGCCGTCCAGGTCGAGCAGCAGCAGCGCCAGGGGGCGCCCCTCGCGGCTGGCGGCGGCAAGTTCGCGTTCGAGCTCTGTCCGGAAGCGGCGGCGATTGGCGAGCCCGGTCAGGTCGTCGGTGGCGGCGAGCCGCTCGAGCTCGCTGCGCGCGTTCGCATTGTCGAGCGCGACCGCGACCACGTCGGCGAAGCCGCGTGCCAGCTCGAACTCCTCCTGTTCAAATGTGCGCGGCGCGCTGCTGCGGTAGAGGCTGAGTACGCCGATCACGCTGCCGCGCACCGCCAGCGGCACACAGATGATCGACTCCGACTCCTCCTCCGTGCCGGGGACGTGGCGTGCCCTGGGGTCGAGGTGGGCCTCGTTGACGAGCAGCGGCTCGTTTGCGAGTGCTGCCTGGCCGGTAAGCCCTTCACCCAGCCGGACGCGCAGCTTTCGCATCGCCTCGGCATCGCGGCCGCGGACGAGCAGCGGCGTCAAGCAGCGCTCGGCGCATTCCCAGATCGCGATGTCATCGCAGGGGACAAGCGAGTCGAGCACCTCTGCCACCCGCGCCAGCACTGCCTCGCTCGAGCGCTCCGAGACGACCGCAGCAACCGCGCCGGCCAAGCGCCGATACCCCTCAGGAAGATCACTCTGGCGCGATTCGCCAGCACTAGCCGCAGTCAACACCCACCTCCGCAGATTCAGGCGCAGCCTTACCTCCGCGCCACCCCCGCGCAACCCCCGCATGGGTGAGGTGTCACGGCGCCGCGCGCTGCACACACGCGCCCACAGACACTCAGGGAGCGGCTCGCACGACGGTCGAGTCGTCCGCATGACCGACTCTGCTGGGCGCCGCTGCCGCCACCTGCGACGATGCGAGCGTGGTCTTCTGGCGGCGAAAGCGCCGAATCCGTCCGATCGCCGAATCGGAGGCGTATGGGCGCTCCTACGGTGAGCGCAGCGGCGATGTCACCGTCACCAAGCTACCGCGGCGACGGCCACGCAACCGCGAGCTGTTCGGAACAGGCGAACACCTCCGCCGCGCCTTCCTCGAGCGACTCGACAAACGACACTGAGCCTCGACATTACGATGGGACCTCTCGCACCGCGTAGAGCGGCTACGAGATTCGTCGCAGTGATCGCGTTGACCACGTAGCAGCCCTTGCTGTCGGCGACGAGCGCGCGGACGCGCGCCTGCCTGACCGTCGAGATCGGCACTGCTCGTTGCGGCCCGCTCCGTTTCTGTTCAGCATTGATCGAGCGTGTAGGTCGGGCCCCGACCAGGGTTGCTCCCGTGATAGTGGATGCAGAAGCCCCAGTTGACGATGTCTCCAAGCGTCCACTCGAGGGTGAACGGCTGGTCGAACTGGCCCGGACCGACGCCGTCGTGGTCGTCCTTGTTAAAGCCGACGTGACAGACGACCTGCCAGTCGCCGAGCATGGCACGCGGGAACGGTACGCTCGCCTGCCATAGCTTCTTGTTTGCGCCTACCCGACTCGCCGGTACGGTGCGGGGCAGTGTCGATGGCCCGCTGATGGCAAAGGAGGCAGAGGTGATCTCCGTGATGCCGAGACCCGGGTCGGGCGCCGACACGCGCAGATTCATATGGCTCCTGCCCGCTTGGCCGTTGCCGGCGTGGCCGTCCCCGGCGGGGTGCTTGAGCCACTGCTGGTGATATGCGACGAGATCGCGGTAGGTGTGCCTCTTGGCCCGCACGTCCGACTCCCAGAAAGAGAGCTCGTTCGCCGTCGGCACGCGATGAAAAACAGTCTGGTACGAACGCGTGATCATCGCCGGGAGCTCGCTCTTGCCAGATGGTGAAAGGAGCCAGGTCATGTGCCAGTCCTCAACCGTCGCCGCCGGCGTGCCGCCGACGTTCTCACGGCGGGAGGGATCCAACCAGTAGTTGAGCTCCGTCGGTGTGGGGCCTCGCCCGAAGACGACCTTGTACGTCTCGTCGACAACCGCCGGCGCCGCATTCCAACGCTGGTGGTATCTGATCAAGTCGACGTACGTGTGCTTCCTTTTCCGGACATCGCTTCTCCAGTACGTCAGTTCGGCATGCGTCGGCTCGCGGCCGAACATCTCCTCGTACGAGCGCCGGATCATCGCGTCGAGCTCGGCCGCACCGGCGGGAGACACGAGCCAGGTCATGTGCCACGAGACGAGCGTTTCGTTCCAGGTGTGCGCGACCTCGTCGGCTCGCGCCCCCCAGTATTCCCACTCGTCAGGCCGCGGATCCCGACCGAACGCCTCTCGGTAGCTCTCGCGGAGGTTGTCCTGCCAGACCGCCATGGTTGCCTCTAGACGGTGCGGGACTCCGACTTCTTCCGGGATGTGTCGAGCTTGTCCGCATGGTCGTCGAGACGCAGCAGCAAAGGAAGAATCGGGCTCGTTATGACGTCCGGTTGTCGAAGGCAAGTGGCGCACGCCAGCCCGGTCTCGACGACCGGTGAGAGAGCATGAAGACGATGTGGCTTGACCGGCCCGAGAGGCCCGGTGAGAGAAAGGCGGTACCAAGATGGCTACGGACCCGCAACTGGACGTCGAGGACGACGCGGCCGAGAAGAAGGCAGAAAAAAAGGAGGAAGACAAACTCAAGAACGACCTCAGTCCCGAGATCTGGCAGAAGTACCATCAGCTGGGAGGTCAGCCCGTCTTCGGACAGCAGGTCAGTGATCTGCTCGTCGTTGGTCCGACGAGGATTGCCGTCCGCTTTCAGCATGGCTGCATCGCCGCCCAGCAGGGCAAGGGGGCACACGGAGTCGTCGGTGTCTTCTACGAACGGATGAAGCAGCTGGGGATCGGCTATCCGACGAGTGACGAGGCCCACACGGCGACCGAGATGCATCAGTGGTTCGGCAACGCCGTGCTCGTCCAGAAGAAGGGAACCACGGCGCCCTTCGCCGTCTTGGGGCCGATCCTGGACAAGTACAAGAAGCTCGGGGGCGCCGCCGGCATCCTCGGGTGCCCGCTCACGGACCAGCGGACGACGCCCGACGGCCACGGTAACTACAACCACTTCGAGCACCGGGCCTCGATCTACATGAAGCCGACCATCGGCCCGCACGAGGTACATGGACTGATTCGCGACCTGTGGGCGAAGGAAGGCTGGGAAACCAATCCCGCTCTGGGATACCCGATCTCGGACGAGCTGCCGGCGAAAACCCGAAGCGCGAATAGGTTCAACGACTTCGAAAACGGCGTCGTGTACTGGAAGTCGGGAGACAAGGCGGCGGTCTCGCTGTTTCCCATCAACCACCAGGCGCCTGCCGACATGGAGGCCAGCATCCGCGACGCGATCCAGACCCAGATCGAGAACATGCCGCCGCCCGCCGATCAGCCAGACATCACGGGCTTCACGGTCACTCACGGCCCTTCCCGTCGCAATCAGGGAATCTTCGGGGAGCAGAGCGGCCCCTGGGTCACCGACTATAAGTGGGCGAGCAACGGTCAGGTCGAGAATCGCCGCTACATGTTCATCGTCGACTTCGACATCCTCGTTTCCGGGTCGGCCGACATCTCGGTGCAGATGGAGCTCGACATCGAGCTCTTCTGGAATCGCTCGACGAACAAGCTGATGTCCCGCATCACGAACTGGAACTTCACAAAGATCCACGTCCCGTGGCCCACGAGCGACAATGACTATCCGTTGCCCAAGAAGGGTGTCAGCGCGGAAACGGTCAAAGGCGCACTGAACAAGGCGATGCTCGATGCGGCCAAGCCGAGGGCAGTCCCCGATCCAGGCCAGAAGTTGGCCAACCTGGCCAAGACCTTCAACGTGCTGACCTTCAAGACGATGCCCGACGGCTCCTTGGACACATACGTCGAGCCGTTGGCTACTTGACGGCGCGCGGATCGCCGCGCGTTGACACGCATCGTCGCCGCTGAAAGGATGCTCTCGCCCTAGGGAGAGGCCGTGAGGTGCCGAACACATTCGCGTCTGCGGCGAATGACGTCGATGGCTGCGTGCGCGCGCGAGCAGTTGGCGCATGACGATGAGCGGCCTTCACATCGCCTGGATCTCGGATAGCCCGGACACGCCGTCGGGGTTCGGCAACGTTACTCGCTACGTGTGCGGGGGCCTTGCTCGTCGCGGGCACCGGGTGACGATTCTCGGATGGCAGACGAAGCACGCGTTCGACTGGAGCGGCTGCCGGGTGCTCCCGATGGGCAAGGACCCGTTGGGCGGGGACGCGCTCTACGCGTACCTGCTGCGCCACCGGCCGGACGCCGTCATCGCGCTCGCAGACGTTTGGTGGCTCCCGTATTTCGCGGCGCCGCACGTTCGGCGGCAGCTCGAGCTCACTGAAGCGCCCTGGATCCTCTACTTCCCGGTCGACGGCGAGACCGCCGACGGACTCTTGCCGGGCAGCTGGATCGATCTCCTGCGGGAGGTGGACGTTCCTGTGGCAATGAGCAACTACGGCCGCGAGGTTGCCGGGCGCTGCGGTGTCGACTGCGAGGTCATCCGCCACGGCGTCGACCTCGAGACCTTCGCGCCGCCGACCGACCGCGAGGCCGTCAAAGCCTCCCTCGGCCTCGCCGACTCGTTCGTAGTGCTCTCCGATAGCCGCAACCAGCCGCGGAAGCTGCTGCCTCGCCTCCTCGACGTGTTCGCCCGGTTCTCCGAGGGCCGGCCGGACGCCGTCCTCCACCTCCACACCGATCCGGACGATGAGTACGCGTCCTCGTACTACTACTCGTACGACGTCCGCGCCGACATCGTCCAGCTCGGCCTCGAGAGCAAGGTCCGCTTCACGCCTGGCTTCGCAATGCGGCAAGGCGAGGGACTCCCCATCGAGGAGCTCGCCCGCTACTACCAGGCGGCTGACGTCCATCTCCTCGCCTCGAGCGGTGAGGGGTTCGGCCTGCCGACGCTCCAGGCCGCCGCCGCGGGCGCCGTGCCGATGGCGTGTGCGTATTCAGCGAGCCGCGAACTCGTCGAGGGACACGGCGAGGCGATCGCGGTTGCGGACTGGGGCGAGACAGAGTTCGGCATCCGACGTGCTCTGATCGACGTGGACGACGCCGTTGCCAAGCTCGCTCGACTTTACGACGACCGCGAGGAGCTCCGGCGCCGCTCCGAGCGCTCCCGTGAGTTCGCGCTCGATCACGGCTGGGAGGAGATCATCGGGCAGTGGGACGCCCTGCTGGCTTCGATCGCACCGCGTCGCCTGCGCCGGCCGGGCGCGGCCTGGTGGTCCCGAGACCGAGGAGAGCCCGTCATCGAGAAGCAGCTGCTCGCGACCGATGGAACCTCGGTCACCGTGCGCATGGTGAAGCGGGAATACGGCCGGCTTGAGGCATCGATCGGCGCCGACGGTCGGGGCGCCTCCGACGTGCGCTTGCCAACGGTGCCGCGCGCCTGCGAGGTCGGCGGAGTCAAGATCCCGCGCCGACCCGGCGCCCTCTGCGCAGCGCCAGGAGACGAACTCGTGGTCGTCGCGCTCAGGCGTGTCTTCCCGCTGCTCGAGACCGTCGACGAGTCCGACCGGTTCGAGCTTGCTCAAGCCGTGCTCGCACTGAACGTGAGCGGCGGCTTACCGGAGGAAGTCCTCGTCGAGGCGGCGCTTTTCGGACTGCCCTGCATCGGGACGGACGCGGCGGAGGCCCAGACGGTCCTGTGGCCGGAGCTCGCGACGGACGACCCGCTGCACGCCGTCTCGCTGGCACGGGAGCTCCTGACGAACCCCGGACGTGCGCGCAGAGCGATCGAGGAGGCACGGGAGGCCTGCCTCGTCGCCTACGCCCCGCGCGAGCGAGCGATCGCGGCGGAGCTTCACACCCGGTATGCCCTCCAGCAGATCGAGGCCCGGTAGCGATGGCCATGCGCATGTGGTTCATCGCCCAGAAGGGCGAGGTAACCGACGACAGCTCCCGGGAGCTCTGTCGCGCTATCCGCGAGTGCGGCGGCCTGATTCTGATGGCGACGCGAACGGGGCCGCTCGTTGCGCTCGACGACGATGTCGCGCCGGCCGTTGAACAGCTTCCGCTCGTCGCGCTGATGGGCCCGGTGGCGCTCAATCCGCACGGGTTCGCCGCCGACCGGCTGCAACGGATCTTTGCGGAAAACCTGGGCAAGCAGCTCGATCCAGCCGCGCTCGGAGACGCCGAGGCGGCCCGGTAGCGAGGAAAGGAGAAAAAGGATGGGACTGGGAGCAACAGTGGGAGCGGACCTGCTCGCCGTGCCGTTCCCGAAGATGGTGCTAAGCCTGGCTCAGGCGATCGCCAAGGGCCAGCTGGCGCTCGACCAGGCATCGCTCAACACCCTCAAGGTGCTGGCGAAGACGAAGTTCGACTACATCCCCGAGATCACCGAGACTCTGACGCCGCACCCGTTCACCGTAGGGGGAGTACAAGTCACCGGTGTCGACGTCAACCTCACCCCCGATCCGCCGAGGACCTTTTCGATGACTCTGCTGCAGGCCGGGATCGTGCCGAGCTTCTACCAGTTCACCGAGTCGGTCATCGAGGTGAAGATGTCGATCTCGAGCAAGACCGAGAGCCAGAGCGAGTTCGAGTTCGGGCTCGAGACGGAGGCCTCCGCCGGTTTCCTCTTCGCGTCCGGGTCGGTCAGCTCGCACGTCAACTTCAAGACCTCGAACACGTTCTCGTATTCGGCCGAGGGCTCGAGCCTGCTGCGCACGACCCTGAAGCCGACGCCGCCGCCGGCGAGGATGATGCCGCGCTTCATCACGGTCAACACGCTCGTCCAGCCGCCGACCGTCACGTTCAGCGAGTAGGAGGGTAGGCGTGCCGAAGATCACCGATGTCGGTGCCGAGCTCGCCGAGGTTCCATTCGGCGACCTCATCGCCAACGTGGCCCAGGGCATCGCGGAAGGCCAGCGGGCGCTCGATCTGACGGCAGTCCAAACCCTGCTCGAGCTCTCGAAGGCGACCGTCGACCTCATCCCCGAGGTCACAGAAGTGATCACGCCCGAGCGCATCGACGTCAATGTCTCGGGCCAGGCCCCGATTCCCGTCACGGGCGCCCGCGTCACCGCCTCGGCCTCCGAGCCGGTGCAGATGAGCGCCCTCCAGGCGGGGATCGTGCCGTCCTTCTACCAGTTCGCGGAGGCAACCATCCAGCTGAAGATGTCCCTGCAAATGCGCGAGGTCGAGAAGGAGGAGATCCAGGGGCAGAAAAGCCGCGGGCTGCACCTGTTCGGCTCGCATGTGAACTTCCGGACCCAGAACACGTTCACGTACACGGCGGAGGGCTCCAGCAGCGTCACCGCCGTGATCCGGCCGGTTCCGCCGCCTTCGCGGCTCGTTCCGTCGATCGTGACCGTCAACGCGCTGGTTCAGCCGCCAGTCGTCACCGTCAACGGATAGCCGATGGCAACCGATCCGGCCAAGGCAACCGAGGTCTTCTCCGCGCCGATTCAGGGCGTGATCGCTGCCCTCGGGCGGGGCATCGCCGAGGCTCAGATCGCGCTCGACCGCGGCTCGGTGCTGGCCCAGGAGGAGATGGACGCCGATCCGGCACTCGCGCGCCTCGGCATGCAGGCGACGTGGTACCAGCTGCCGCGCGTCGAGCTCGAGCTGAAGCTCGCGATGACGATGTCGGAGGAGCAGGGCACAGGGACTCCGCCGACGCCGCCGAGCAGGGCGGTCGCCGCAACTCGGGCAGGGTTGCTCAAGCCGGTGAGGCTCATCGCCCAACCGGTCAGCGCGTCCTACCAGAACCGGTTCAATTACAACGTGAACGCGGCCTCGACCATCAGGCTGACGATCGTCCCGGTGCCGCCGCCCGCCGCCGGCGGTCAGGCGGTGGTCCCTGCCAAGCTCACTCCTGACGACGTGCAGGCGCTCGCGCTCACGAGCTCTGCGGGATTCAAGACCGTGAGGCAGGCGGGTCAGACCGTGCCCGACCCGAAGCTGCGCTTCGACGTCAACTTCAACAGCGCTGCGCGCGTCTGGTACGTGCTGCAGTACGACCCGGCGGATGCGACCGTGAAGGCGATCGTCGTCGCCATCGACGACGTGACGGGCGTAGTGCGGGTGATCCCGACGTGACGGTCGACGAGCTCCTCGCCGAAATCGCGCAGATCAGGCGGCAGGCTGAGCCGCGGACGCGGGATGCGCTCGCCAAGTTCGAGCGGCACCTCAAGGCGTTCGGCGCAGCGAACGACAGGGAGTTGGCCGCGCGCGAAAAGCAGATCGCCGCCCAGAACGCACAGCTCGTTGAGAAGGACAAGCACATCGCCGAGCAGAACGCCCAGCTCGCGGAGAAGGACAAGCTGATCGACGAGCTCGAGAAGCACGAGGAGACGCGGGTCACGCGTGCTTCGCCGACCGACATCGCGAAGTCCTTCCGGGCGGTGATCGACGAGTTCCACGCCGAGACGCGCGAGGCCGAGGACGTCGGCGTCGCAATCAAGACGCTGGACTTGGAGATTAAGGGGCTCGTCGAGGTCGACGAACAGAAGACGACGCTGGTACTCCCGACCGCGGGTGCCGCCGTCGACCCGACCGCCCTCTCGACCCTTCGTATCTCGTTCGGGACGGTGCCGGTCGTCCCCGCCGAGGCGCCTCCCCAGCCGCCCCCCGCGCCGAGGTCTCGTGGGCGTTCCCGTCGCTCGTGAGCGTCGACCCCAACCAGCGTGCGTTCAAGCTCCTCCGTCAGCGGATCGTCGATCTCGAGGCGGAGAATCACCAGCTCCAGGAGCGCCTGGCACGAGCCGAGCAGACACGCGCGGACATCTCGCTGTCGGGATTCGTCCAGTCGCTCGCCCTCGATGTCGCGCTTGGCGAGGCGACGATGCCGGATCGCGTGGTCACGCCCGTCGCCGTCTCGGCGAGCACGTACCTCGTGCCCACCGACGCCGGAATCGGTCTGCGCTTCCAGCCGCCGGAACTCGCCGACCGGCCGGAAGGACTGAGCACGACCTCGCTCGAACTCGCCAAGGTGCCGTCGGTCGAGGGCACGATGCCGCGCGGCCTCTACGCGGTCCTCCAAGAGAAGCAGCGGGTTTACGGGGGCCTGGCGGCGGGCCGGATCGAGGGTGGAATCGTCGCCGAGGTCGGGAAAATGCTCGCCGTGAGCGGCGCTTGGACGCTGCCGCTCCTGGCTGAGGCCGCAACCCGCATCGGTGAGCTCGAGCTCACGCTCGCGCAGTCGGTAGGCGACGAGGATCGCTCGCGGCACGCGGCTGGACTGCTCGAGCTCGCCCGCTCCCTCGCGGCCAAGCGCAGCCATGTCGCGGGCGACCTTTACGCTCTCGCCGCCGCGCTCGAGGCGACGACGCCGAGTTCTTGATCGTCGCGTCAGACGGCGACCAGGTGCCGGTCGGTGCGGTCGTAGCCGGGCCCGTAAGGAGCCGCGCGACCCTCCGGCCCGATCCGCAGGCCGAACTCGGGGTTGCCGAAGGGGGTCTCGAACTGCTCGCTCCCCGCGTCGCCGCCCCACTTGCGCATGTAGTAGGCGATGTTGTGCCACTGCGTGATCCTGTTCTGAACGGCGAGCTCGTGACTGGCGACGATGGCCGAGCTACCGCCGTGGAGAACCGTCGTGTCGGCGCAGTTCTCCTCGGAAAGGCCGGCGAGCCCGGCGCGGCGCGCGTAATCCTGGTCCTCGCAGTAGGCGGGGAAGAAGTTCTCGTCGAAGCAGCCGATCGTCTCGATCGCGACCGGGTTGACCGCGAAGAACGAATAGCCGTGGCTCGGAAGCAGGCGGCCAAGCCGCTCGTGGGGACCCGCGCACGAGACGATGTAGCGATCGCTGCAGCGGACCGCCTTCTCGGCGACGCGGTCCAGGTCGCCCGCGGCGGGGAGGACGTCGTCATTGGCGACGACGACGACGTCCACGCCTTCGTCGTACGCGGTCAGGATCCCGTCGTTCCAGCTTCGGCTGACGCCGCGATTCTCCCCGTAGGGGTAGTACCGAACCTCGGGGCGCGCTGCGAGCTGCTCGCAGACGGTCGTCGTCGCCTTCTCCTTCGAGTGCAGGAAGAGGTGCACGGCGACATCGCTCTTCGAGGCGCGGGCCGAATCGACGAGCCGTTCCGTCCAGGCGGGTTGGTTGTAGGCGATGACGACGAGCCCGACCCGAAGCGAGCTCATGGCGTCGGGATGAGGAGCGAGAGCACCGGCGAGTCGAGACCCGAGTAGAAGACCAGGTCGCCCCCCCGGCCGAGGCGGGCGAGCTCTCGCTCCGACGCGTCGACGGGGTCGGCGCCCTTCTCCACCGCGGCGATGACGCGCCGTCGATAGTTGGCGACGAAGCGTGCGGCTCCTTCCGGTATGTCCAGACGCTGGGGTCTGAGAGCGAGAAAGATCTTGCGTCCGCCGGTACTCGTCTGGGCGACGACGGCGGACATGTGGGGCTGTGCCCGAAGCAGGTTGAGCAGGTCGGCATCGCTGTGCGCGCCGCCCGCCCAGGCCAGACGTGCCGGGTCACCGGTGTCGATCAGCTCCCAAAGATGCGTATGGAATGTTCCCGCCTGTCGAACCGCAGGGATCGCCGCGACTGCCGACGCGTAGTCGATCTGGTGGACCTCCCCCGTGACGGGTGCAACCGTGAGGGCACGCGGCTGTAGGCGCGTCCTTCCGAACACGCCGCCGTGCTCGAACCCGTCGTTGAGTGCCGCGTCGAGCGCCAGCGTCATCTGCTCGAACAGCAGCCGGGGCAACCGCAGAGCCGAAGGGGCAACAGACGCGGTCGGGGGGCCGACGAGGCCGAGCGCGAGGAATCCTTCGTCCGTCGGGAAATCGGGCGTGGGCTCGGCCTCCGCACGTGCTGCTGGACGCGGGGCTTCGGCGCGCGGAGGCTTCGGTTCGGGCCGGCTCACCTGAGCTCGCCGCAGTTCCCGTGCGCCCTGGCGCCGCTCTTCCTCGCGTGCCTGCTTCCGTTCCGCGTCGCGCTCCGCTTGCTTTTCCTCGATGCGCCGGCTCGCGCGCGCTGTGTCGCGCACGCGTCGCTTGCGCGTGGCGTCGTCCGTCGCTCGTCGGCGCGCGGCCCGGGAGTCCGCGGTCGCCGCCTCGCGCAGCCCCTGCGCGTGCGCTTCCTCGCGGCCTGACCGACGCTTCTCGTCGGCCGCCTCGCGCCTTTTCTGCTCCCTCGCCTCTTCGAGACGTGCGGTGTGTCGCTCCGCCTCGCGGGCTCGAGCCGCCCGCTCGCGGCGCAAGCGCTCACGCGCGGCGGCCAGCGCTGCGTTCTTGGTCTCCTCCGCGCGCTGCTGGTCGCGTTGATCCGCGCGCCTTGTCTGGGTTCGGGCCGCGTCGTCGAGCTCGACTTGCCGCGCCTTTCGACCCTCGTCCTGTCGCCGCGATCGTTCCGTGTCGGTCGCCGCCCGCCGGCGCTCGGCCTCTTGCTCCTCCGCCAGCCGGGACGCGCGCGCCTGCGCCGAAAGCGACTCGCGGCGTTCCCTGACCCGGTTGTCCGCAGCATGTTCCTCGGCGATTCGCCGACCCAGGGCCGCCGATACCAACCGCTCGCGGCTCGCTTTCCGCTCGGCCTCGGCGGCGGCGCGCCGACTCTGGTCTCGGCGCTCGACCCGCCGCTCCTCACGGACACGTGCGATCGCGCGCTCATGCCGTTCGCGCTCCTTGCGTTCGGCCTCGTCGAACTCCCGCTGCCGCGCGAGCTCCCCGGCGAGCCGCTCTTCGGCCCGCCGCCGCTCGCGCTCGCGCTCACGCGCAGCCTCAGCCGCGGCACGCCGGAGCTCGGCTGCTTTCGCCTCCTCTTGGTCGCGGCGGCGGCGCTCCTCCTTGCGCTCCTCGCGGCTAGGCATCCGAGGAATCCCCAGACCCAAGGCCGTAGCGCCGATGAGCCACCGTTATGTGCACGCCTCCTCCATCCGAATCGGCCGGCATGAGGCAGTTTGCCGGATCGATGACTCGTTTACAGAGTCAGCGAGGTACATGCGGACGCACGATCGCGACGACTTCGTCGCGCCAGACCGGCTCGCCGAGGCGCTCGCACGTGCCGCGGATGAACTCGTAGTCGCCGAGCCGCCAGCTTGCGAGTCGCGTGGGGTCGGTTGGGACGACGACCATCGGCGTGCCCACGTTCCCGTACACGATCGCGCGGTCGCGCCAGAGCACCGTACCGTAGTTGTCCATCCGGAACACGAGTACCCGGTCGGGATACTCCGCAACGCCGCGGCGGATCGCCGCAAGCGCGTCGGGCGTGAAGACGTCGTCGTCGTCCATGAAGCAGAGGTGGTCGCAGCGGGCGACGGTTGCGGCAAGGTCGCGCTGCGTGCCACCGGCGTCGTTGCACGGCCCATCGGTCTCGAGATAGTGCCAGCGCCTGTGCCGCTGCTCGGCGAAGATCTCTCGAGCGCGGACCGGCCGTCCATCGCCGACGACGAGCACTTCGTCGCGTCCTTCGAGCTGCGGAGCGACGCTCGCCAGGGTTGCGTGTAACGTCTCGCGGCCGATCGTCGGGATTACCACCGACACGGACACCCGCTCAGTCTGACACCGACAGGACGGGTGGACGACTGACTGGCCAGCAGCTCGGCGCCGTCTCCGGCGAGCGGCAGGTGCCGGGCGATGCCCTCGACCCAGTCGGGGATGCACGCGAGGACGGCATCGGTCTCGCGGAACAGCAGCTCGAAGGCGTTCTGGTCGAGTGCGATCACGCCGTCTCCACCGACGACGAGGTCGAACTCCGGCTCGAGCGTGAACACCGGCCGGTCGATCTCCGCGAGCGCGTTGCCGAGCAGGGCGTAGATGCGACCCGGGCGCGCCACCGGATGCGGGTTCTTCCTGCGCACGAAGGCGATCGGGCCCTGGTCGGTGTCGGCATTGACTGCATAGAGGAGGAGAGTCCGCTCCGGGAGCGAGCGCGCGTTCAGCAGGATCGGGGGCTCCTCCGGCAGCACCGCGCTGGTGAACGGCGACTCGGCGGCGAGCGCGTCGTCGGCGACGTAGAGCGCTTGGTCGTCCTCGACCACGATCTCCGGCGTGTAGGGGACGAGCTCGGCCGCCTGCAGCCGCTCGAGCGTCCGCCGCATCGCACCGCGTAGGTGCTCGGTGACGTTGTCGGCGGTCCTGATCTCGCCGGAAGCCAGCGAGCGGCCTTGCCGCCAGGCGACCAGCAGCGAGATCTCGTCGGGCAGTCGAGCGCGCCGAGATCGAGCGGCGGCTGCGGGAGGTGGTTACGCGGCACGTCTCGCCTCCGACATCGCTATGAACACGCGCTCGGTCACTCGTCTCACCTGGACGCTGTCACCGTGAGCAAGTGAGCCGCGGGCGAGGGCGAAGCCGGTCCAGTTCGGGCCGAGGCTGACTGCGAAGACGCGCCAGCCGAACAGGTAGAGGGTCGGGTTGATCTGCAGCATCCGCGAGCGGCTGTAGATCGTCCCCGCGACGACGAAGAAGATCGCGTAGCCGACGAGGTCGCGCCAACTGGGCTCGGGGACGACGACGAACGGGAGGATGTACGACGCCAGGTATCCGGCGACCTCGGGACCGCGATCTTCGACCCGCGTCGCCGTCCAGCTGCGACCGCTGACGTCGCGGTAGCGGAGCACGACCGCGAGGCCGCCCGCCAGCCCGAGCAGGAACAGTCGGCCACACAGGGCCTCGAGCCAGTGCTCGGTGAAGCGAATGGCCAGGATCAGGAACAGCGGTGCGAACGAGCACAGAAGAGCGCCAGCTCGACGATCAGGTCGCTCGCGGCCGCCTTCGCTCGCCCTACGGCGTTCATGGCGATCATCGTAGAGCCGGGTCTCTGCGCCGGAACAGCTTCCGCGAGATCGACGATCGTCGGAAGGCGGGTTGCGCTACGAGATTTCGCGGCTACACTAGCGCGTCCTTTTCAAGGAGGGGTCATGTTATTCGTAAGGAGTCTCGCGGTCGCTGCGGCCGCGATGGTGTTGTTCGTGCCGGCTGCCGGCGCGACGGTGCTCTATCGCTTGGATGCCGCGATGACGGTGGGCGAGCCGTATGCGCTGCCGAGCCAGACGGTGCTACGTGAGGAGGAGGCCGGTCAGATCGGAGAGGGCACGCTGATGCTGATCGCACCGGCCGGTTTCGAGTTCGATACCTCTTCGACAGCCGTTGCTGTCGTCGCGGACGCCAAGAGCGGTTGTCGCGATTCGGTCGCGCTTCGGCTCGGGCCGCAGCGCTCGACGAAGCAGGCGGTGAAGCCGCAGCCGACGACGATTACGTTTGCGGTCACGCAGACGTCGCGCGGCCGCTGCACCGGCTCGATCGGACTGATGGGCGTTGTCGTCAATCCGATCCAGGCAGGAAGCGGCGAGTTGACGATCGGCGGCACGAGCCACGTGAAGGATGTGCCGGCCGGAAGCTCGATCGGGACGTGGACGGCGACGAAGCCGACCGCGGTGAATGCCGGCTTGGCCTGGGGCTCGAACATCTACGGTGAGCTCGGCCAGGGCTTTTCGAGCAACAGCCTTTCGGAGCCGCAGACGGTGCCGCTCAGTGGGGTTCGGGATGTCGCGGCCGGCGACTATGACAGCTTCGCCGTGCTCGCCGACGGCAGCGTCTGGGGTTGGGGCATGAACTCCGGCGGGGCGCTGGGCGACGGCACGAGTAGCGAGCAGGACTCGCCGGTGCAGGCGCATGGGGTTGCGGGCGCGGTCGACGTCGCAGCCGGGTATGGGCACACGTTGGCGCTACTCGGCGACGGCTCCGTGTGGGCGTGGGGCGGCAACTGGGCCGGGCAGCTCGGCGACGGGACGACGACCGATTCGACGCCGAAGCCGGTGCCCGGGCTCGCCGCCGCCACCGCTGTCGCGGCGGGTCGCGAGTCGAGCTACGCACTCGTCGGCGGCACGCTCTACGCATGGGGCGGCAACAGCCACGGTCAGCTCGGCACCGGCGATTTCGTCTCGCTGCTCACGCCGACGCCCGTCCTCAGCGGAGTCGTGTCAGTCTCAGCCGGTGATTACTTCGTCTTGGCGCTCCGGCAGGACGGAAGCGTCTGGGGCGCCGGCAACAACGACTACGGCCAGCTTGGTATCGGCGCGCAAACGCCGCCCAAGCCGAGCTTCGTTCAGGCGCAGATAGCGAACGCCACCGTCATCGGAACGGGCGACTTCTCCAGCTTCGCCACGACCGCCGACGGGGCGGCTTGGGGTTGGGGCGAGAACGAGAACGGCCAGATCGGGCTCGGCTACACGACCGAGGCGGTCCCAACGCCGACGAGCATCGCGGCCCTGCACGACGTGAAGGAGTTCTCAGGCGGGCAATATCACACGCTTGCGCTCCTGAACGACGGCACCGTCTGGTCGGTCGGCTCCAACTACTACGGGCAGCTCGGCGTCGGCAACGACCTCGGCGACTACTACACGGCCACGCCCGTGAAGGCACACGTCAGCAGCGCCTCGCACATCGCCGCGCGCGAGCTGCACAGCCTCGCGAGCTCCTGAGGTCGAGCTCCCTCAGGATCGCCCGGTCGAGCCTCACTCGCACGGCCGGGCGATCCTGTCGAGGAGCCGTGTTGTCGCCGGCGGTGTAGAGGATCGCTTCCGGATCGACTCCCGCGGCGCCACACCCGTTCAAGCGCTCAGCCGCGCGAGGATCGCCTCGAAGGCGGCCGCCGCGCGGCGGTGCAGCTCGTCGGTCGTCGCGAGCTGGACCGGGTGCTCGATCAGCACCATCCGGTAGTCGGGCATACCGAGCACGCGAGCCTGCTCGAGCGCCTCGTCGACGAACGGCCGCGTCCCGACGGCCGCGGTCGGGACACCCCGCTCCTCGAGTCTCACCACGTCGTGCACACTGCACGACACGCAGGAACCTCAATCGGCGAGGGCCTCGACGACGAGGTCGGCCTCCCGCGTCAGCTCGTCGACGAGTTCGGCCGGCGCCGGCCGTGAGAACGTCGGCTTCGCGTGCCGCGACGTCTCCGCGCCGCGCTCGCGCAGCAGCCGCTCGACCTCGTCGAGGAACTCGGCGCCGCGCGCCTTCGAGATGTCGAGCAGCGCGACCCGCCGGCCGCGCAGGTCGCCGGGACGCGGCGCGAGCGGCCGCGGCTCGCGCGCGCGGTCGTCGAACGGGCTCAGGTAGTCCATTGAACCTCCTTTGTGATTACGGCCTCGCCCATGCCGCCGCACGGACCGAAGACGGCGGAGAACCGGCCCGCCTCACCGCCGGCGACGACGATCAGGATCCGGTCGCGGTCGGTCCACTTGTGGACGGTTTCGCCGGGGTCGGCGGCCTTGACGTACGGCGTCGTCTCGCCGAGGTTCAGCTCCCCGGCCGAGCGGACAGCGTTATCGAAGATCGCGTCGCGCAGCCGCTCCTTCGTCCAGCCCGCCTCGCGGAAGAGCTCCGCATGCTCGGGGCAGACGACGAAGAGCGACCGGTAGTCCATCGGCCACCAGTACGGGCTCCAGGTCGCGGCCGCCGCGGTCGCGAGGACGTGCGCGAGCTCGTCAGGCGTCTGCGAGCGGTGGTCGGAGACGGACATCGGCGCGTCGGCGGCAAATACGGTCACCGTCGAGGCGTCGGGCGCGAAGCCGCGCTCGACGTGCAGCGGCTCCCAGGGGCTCGCCTCCTCGTTCTCGGCGAGGCAGAGCCCGAGCTTGGCCGGGTTGCCGAGCGTCGAGCGGTCGAGCGCGCCCGGGAGCGCGCCGCCGGTCAGCGTCAGGACGAGCCGTAGCGCGCGACCGATCGTCATGTTCGCGCGCGTGCCGGGGCCGAGCGCCCCAATCCCCGAGTTGAGACCGACGCGCTCGCGCGCGGGCCCGTTGACGATCACGATCGGCCCGGCCGGCTGCGTCGTGACGGCGATCCCGTGCGCGTTGAAGGCCGGGTCGAGGGCCGCCTCGACCGCGGCGACGACGAGGGGGAAGTAGGCCGGCTCGCAGCCGGCGAGGACGGCGCAGACGGCGACGCGCTCGAGCATTGCCTCCCCGTGCGCGGGCGGGACGCGTCCGAGCGAGGCGGAGCCGTCACGCCCGGCGAGCATTGCCTCGACGCGCTCGCGCGTCGGCGGAATGACGGGCAGACCGTCCGTCCAGCCGCGCTCGAACATGTCCTCGAGCTCGTCGAGCCCGCCGCGCGCGCCGTAATCGTGCGTCCAGCGCGCGCCGCAGCCGGGCTTCCACCGCGGCTCGCCTGGGAGCTCGAGCCCGAGCAGCCGCTCGTACGCCTCGGCGTCCCAGCCGATGACTCGCTCGACTTCCTCGCCGCGCTCGAGTACGACCGCCGTCGGGACGGCGTCGACGCCGTAGGCACGCGAGACGTCGTAGGGGGCGTCCTCGGCGAGGACGGTGAACGCGACGCCCGTCCGCCGCGCGAGCCGTGCCGCAGCCTCCGGTGTCTCCTGCGCCACGCAGACGAGCGCGGCGCCGTCGGCGCGCGCGGCGCCGAGCCGCCGCAACGCCAGCACCGACGTGGGGCAGTCGGCGTGCGCGAACACCTCTCGTTACAGTGCGCACCCCAGGAGCCGGTCCAACCGTCATCTGATCCGGACAGAGGAGCACGCCGTGACGTCAGAAGCCGGCGGGCCCGTGATCTCGCTCATGCCGGGGGGTGCCGGACGCGCCGGCAGCGGCCGCCTGGTACAACCGGGCGATGGGCGCGACGGAGCTGTGGAACCTCGGCACGGTCGTCGGCTTGGAGGTCGAAGGTGCCAGTCGTTTCGGTAGGCGACAAACGCTTCCGGAGATCCACGGATCGGTCATCGGCACACGACGGATGGGTACAAAATTCGCGTGAGTTCTGGCTTTTCGGCGCGTCGGCTCCGATCTCCCAATAAGCAAGCCAGTCTCATCTCAGACATGCGTGATGCTTGTGATGCTATCGTGTCAGCATCATGCGCACAACGATCACGCTGGACGAGGACGTTGCGGCACTGATCGAGAGCGAGCGCGCGCGTACGGGCGAATCGTTCCGTGCTGCGGTCAACCGGCTTCTGCGTCGGAGCGCGCGCGTCGCCCCGCCGACGGTTCCGCCGGTACTCCCGGAGCTCCCCGGACGTCCGATCATCGACGTGTCCGACGTCTCGGCGCTGCTCGCAGCACTCGACGACGAGCGGCGTGCCCAGCGTGGCATCACGTGACACTCATCGACACGAACCTGCTCGTCTATGCGACGTTTGCGGACGCTCCGGAGCACGACCGCGCGCGCGAATGGCTCGAGGAGCGCCTCGCGGAGGGCGAGGGGACGGTTGCGCTCTGCTGGCCGGTCGTCTACGCGTTCCTCCGTCTCGTTACGAGTCCGCGCGTGTTCGGGCAACACGCCGTCGCGGTCAAGGAGGGCTGGGACGTGGCGACGGCGTATCTCGAGCAGCCGGCTGTCCGGCTGGTCGTGGCCGGTGCCGGACACAGAGCGATTGCCGAGGACCTCACCGGGACGCCTGGCCTGCGAAGCGACGACGTCCCGGACATCGAGATCGCGGCGCTCGCGATCGAGCATGGACTCGTTCTCGCCTCGCACGATCACGGCTTCCGCCGCTTCTCGCGCCTGCGGGTCGTCGACCCCCTCACAGTCGACTCGACATAGCCTTCAACGCTCGAGAGCGCGGGCATGGCCGAGAAGTCGCAAGAGCTGCCGGCTCGAACGCCGCCCGACCCACGGCGTGGCCTGACTTAGGAGAGCGTGCCCTGCGACAGCTCCCACAGACGCTCGGCGTTACCGGGATCGACTGCGTACGAGGCGACGCCGGAGCGCGTGCTGTCCGAGACGAACTGCTCGTAGTCGGCGAGCGACATCTCGGAGCCCGGACCGACGACGGGGGCCTCGTTACAGTCCTGGAAGTAGCGGCCTCCGATCCCTTCGAGCCGCGGCGAGGTGGCGACGAGGACACTCGTTGCGGCGCCCTGCTCGGGTGTCTTGTAGCGGTACACGCCGGATACGCGTAGATGCTCGAGATACTCGGGGTCGAGGTAGCGCGACAGGTTTGTTGCTTCGATCGCGCCTGGGTGAACGGCGTTGGCCGTGATGCCCTCGTCGGCCCAGCGGCGGGTCGCTTCGACGGCGAAGAGCACGTTCGCGGTCTTCGACTGGCCGTAGGCGAGCATGGGGTCGTATGGACGGGAAGCGAAGTTGATGTCGTCGAAGACCACCGGCGAGCGCAGGTGTGCGCGCGAGCTGAGTGAGACGATGCGTGCCCCGGCGGGGGCTGCGGCGAGGGAGTCGTGCAGGCCGAGGGCGAGCGCGAAGTGTCCGAGGTGGTTGGTCGCGAAGTGCAGCTCCCACCCTTGTGGTGTGAGCCGCAGGTCGGGGATCGCCATGACTCCGGCGTTGTTGACGAGGAGGTCGAGCGGCCCGTTCCAGCCGGCGACGAATGCGGCGACTGAGTCCGGGTCGGCGAGGTCGAGCTCCGCGACACGGACGGCGGCATTGCCGGTCGCGGCGGTGATGTCCGCGGCGGTCTTTGCCCCTGCCTCGGTGTTTCGAACGGCGAGGGTGACCTGCGCGCCCGCGGCCGCGAGCGCGCGGGCGGTCTCGATGCCGATGCCCGACGAGCCTCCGGTCACGATCGAGCGCTTGCCGGTCAGGTCGATACCGGCGATGACCTCGGCGGCGGTCGAGTCGAAGCCGAAGGGAGTGGTGATCCGGGTCTCCGCACATGGCGCTCCTTTCAGGCGAGATAGCGTTGGGCAAAAACGCATGCCGGATCCGTTTCGGCCGATCGAGCAGTTCAACGGAACCCGAAGGCCGTTTTCTTCCCGCCCACCATGACGGCCCGCAGAGATCGCGCCCGACTCCTCGGCGCCGCGCCCGGACACGGCTGGAAGAGCGTCTAGCGCGGTAGGGCGCGCGTCCGTACGGTTGCGGGAATGCGAATCGGACGCAACGACCCGTGTCCCTGCGGGTCCGGAAAGAAGGTGAGGCGCTGCTGCGGCGGCAGCGCCGGGGCGGTCGCGTGGAGCGCGACGCCCGTGACGGCCGAGGAGGCGCTGACGCTGACGGCGGAGTGGCGGGCGCAGCTGCCGCCCGAGGAGCCGAGTGGTGTCCTCTGCGACTGCGGCTCCGGCCGTGACAGTGTGCTCTGCCACGGCCGCCGCTTCGTCACCGCTGACGACCTGCGCGAGCTCGAGGCGCTCGCGCGGGCGCGCGACGCGGCCGTCTGCGAGCCGTCGATCCGCGCGCGGGGCCCGGCTCTCGAGGCCTTTGCCGCCGGCGTCGGACCGACGATCGACGAGGACGAGGGTGCGCCGCCGGCCGAGCTCGTCGAGGAAGGGCTTGCGCGCATCGACGAGGGGGAACGGCGGCGGCTCGTCGCCGCCTATGAGGCCCGGCGGCCGGCAGAGTGGCGCGAGATCTGCCGCCACGTCGCGGACGTCGCGCTCGCCGAGCGCGCGCTCGCCTTCGGCGCGGTCGAAGCGACGATCATCGACGAGCGGCCGCGGCCACGGTTTCTCCTCGAGGGGCTCGAGGACGAGCGCGTCTCAGATTGGCCGCACCACGTCGTTGCGTGCGCGCTGCGGCCGGGATCGATCTGGTCGATCGACGACGCCGAGGCCGCGGCCGAGGTGGCGCGGCCGCTGAAGCTCGCGCCCGGCGACTACCAGGAGGCCGTCTGTCGCTTCGCCGCCGCGCGCGTGACCGTCGAGCACGTCGCGCGTGTCCGGCTGCTCGCGTCGAGGCTCGAGCGGCAGCTCCCGCTGGACGGGCTGCCGCGCGCCTCGGCGTTCCTCGCCAGGGGCTGCCGCCGCGTCGCCGACGACGAGGGGACGGCCTGCGACGCCGCCGTGGGTTCGCTCTTCGCGTTCGTCATCCACCTCGAAGGGGTCCCCGGCGGGTTCACCCCGAACTGACCGGGCTCTTCAGATCGCGCGGCTCTCCCGGCACCGAGCTAGAGGGGAAATGAGCGCGGCCGTCGCCGGCGCCTGGTTGACAGACCCACCTCGAGCGTTACCACGGGAGCGGCGTCGGCTGGACGACCAACACGGCCGATACCGGCGTCGTCGTCACCGGCGACAACGTTCTCGCGACAGGCCTCTTCGCCGAGCATTACCAGGAGTACGACGTCGTCTGGGCCGGCGAGAACGGCAAGACGATCATGTTCCAGAACGAGATGCCGTACGACCCGCCCGATCAGGCTTCCTGGCGGCACGACGGCGTCCTCGGATGGGCCGCCTACAAGGTCGCCGACGGGTCGAGACGCACGAGGCGTGGGGCCTCGGGAGCTACTGCTACTTCAACGTGAATCCCACATCCACGCCAGCAGGGCCTTCGAAGTGCCCGTGAGGCGCGGCGTGAAGCTGCACGACATCCTCGATCTGTCGATCACGAACCACGGGACGATCGACCATGTCGTCAACGACTTCGGGTCGGCGACGAACGCGAACACGACCCCGGTCGACATCGTCTCGTACCCGTAGCTCGAGCCTTCACAACAGGGCTGAGGCCCGCCGAAGCGGGTGAAACGTCCGGCGGGCTGGAATTCCCGGGCGTCAGCCTGCTCGCCACGGCGCGCGCGCGACTGCGATCGCTAGAGGAGCGGTGCCACGCGTTCGCGAAAGAGCTCGAGCTGCGTCACCTCGTCGCGAAGCGGCCACAGGAAGAGCCTCTGCGCACCGGCCTGCGCGAATCCTGCGAGCCGCTCCGCGCAGACCTCGGCAGGACCTATGGGAAGCGAGAGCGCGCGAAGCGCCTCGACCGGCCGGTTCAGCATCGGGGCGAGGACGTCGGTGAGCATCCGCTCCGCGGATCCGCGGTCGTCGGTGATGTAGAGCCACGTCGTCGCGAGAGCGTTGGGGAACGGCACGGCGTCCCTGTCCTCCAGCCGAAGGGCGTCGGCGAGGAGATCGCCGGCCTCGCGGAAGCGGTCCGGGGTGGTGTTGTACGCGGATGCGAGCCAGCCGTCCCCGTACCGGGCGACTCGTCGAAGACCCGGCCGCGAGCCCCAGCTCGCCACCCAGATCGGCGGTCTCGGCTGCTGTTCCGGCCGCGGTTCGAGCGTGATGCCGCGGATGGAGTAGAACTCGCCCTCGAAGCCTTCCGAATCGCCCTCGAGCAGGGCGCGAAGCGCCTGGAGCGTCTCGTCGAAGCGCCGCCACCGTTCTTCGAAGGGGAGGGCGACCGCAGCATAGTCGCGCGCCGAGGACCCTGGACCCACACCGGCGACGAGTCGACCTTCCGAGAGAACGTCGATCGTGGCGAGCGTCTTCGCCAGCTGCACCGGCCCGCGCACCACCGGGAGGCTGACCGTGGTCGCGAGGGTCAGTCCCCGTGACTCCTCGATCAGTGCGGCGAGCGCCGTCGGGCCGTCGAGCCATGGCCTACTGAAGAGAAGGTGATCGTTCGCGCAGAGATAGCGGTAGCCGAGGGCCGTCGCCGCCCGAGCGTAGGCCTTGAGCAGGGACAGAGACGCTCGCGTTCCGAGGTCGATCAGCGGCAGATGGGCGCCGTATTCCACGTCCTCTCATTCCGGAGCGCGCTGGGCTGACGTACGTCGAGAGTGTATGGCTCGGTCTTCGCGTCAGAGCTCGAGGAGTCGGCGGGGCGTGTCGCAGAGCGCCTTGGTCAGCTCGGCCTGCGCGACGCCGAGTTCATGCAGCGCCTGCGCAAAGGCGCGGAGCGCCTCGGGCGGCGAGGGATTGTGGGCCTGGCCTGCGTCGCTCGAGACGACGACGGCGTCGCCGCCGAACCGGGATAGCATCTCGGCCGCCTCCGTGACGGTCGAGGTCCTCCACAGCGGTGAGACGTTGAGGTACGTCAGCTCCACGACCGCGCCCTGCTCGACGAGCGGCTCGACCTCGTCTGCGCTGAGTCCCGGGACTGTGAAGGAGGGATGCTGGACGAGGAATCGCCGCACGCCCGCCTGTCGAGCGGCATCGAGCAGAGCCGCGATCTCGTTGCCGCCAAGGTGCCCGGTCGCGACGAGCGCGTCGTGTTCGACGGCGAGCGCGAGGACCTCCCGCGCCGCATCGACGATCACGCCCTCGTCGTCGAGGAGCCGGATCCCTGTCGGTGACTCGATCCCGCCGCGCTGGGACGGGTAAGCGCCCGTGCTGCCAAAGGCCTGCGCATGGGCGTCGGCGTCCATTGTGGGGAACCAGATGCAGCGTCCTCCGAGCCGTAGCGCCGCCTCCGCCGCCGCGGGGTTGATCCCGCCGACGTAGCGGTTGAGCACCACCCCTCCATGTACACCGAGCGAAGGCGAGAGACGGTCGAGGACTGCTGCCTCGCCGACTGTGGAACCCTCATGAGCCTTCAGGAGGACCCCCGCCATACCGGCTTGCTCGCAGGAGCGAGCGACGTCGAGCCCGTCGCCCCACCGGGCGAAGAAGCTCGGCGCGCAGTGGACGTGCAGGTCGATCGCCCCCTGGAGCCACGCGTAACCGGCTTCAGAGTGTTCTGCCCGGCTCATACAGCCGGTCGGCTGACCCTCCTGGATGACCGTCGGAATCGACTGGTACTGACCGCTGCAAAAAGTCCGTGATGAGCTCGGTCAGCTGCTGAAGGGTTTCGTGTCCATCGTGCATCCATTCGCTGTGGCCGGCGCCCTCCAACAGGTGCAGCTCGCGCGGTTCTCCCGCGAGGTCGTAGAGGCGCTGAGCCTCCTTCGGGGAATACAGATCGTTCGCCGTCCCGTGGGCGAGGAAGAGTGGGCGCGGGGCGATCCGACCGACCAGATGCTCGACGGAGAAGCGGAGGAGATGCTCACTCGCCTGGCACGTGATCGGAAATCCGAAGGTGGGATCTTTGGAGAGCTCGGCCTCGACGTAGTCCAGTGTCAGACCTCGCAGGCGGACGAGTTCGAAGGCCGGGATCAGCGCTGAGCGGCCATAACGGACGCGCTCGAGCCGGTCTTGCTCGAGCCGCTCCATCAGCCTTGCCCACGAGACGTCGTCGTGGAGGGCACGGGTCGTGCGGTAGCCGTCGGCGATCGCGTTCAGCGCCACGACTGCCGCGATGCGCGCGTCCTGGGCAGCCTCGGCGATCACCAGCGCGCCACCGAGCCCCCAGCCGAGCAGCACAAGCGGATACGCGGCCGTGTCGTCGCGCGTCCTCAGGTAGTCGACAGCAGCGCGTATGTCCTCGACCTGCTCGACCGGAAGAAGCCGCCCGCGCTCACCGTCGCTGAAGCCGAAGCCGCGATAGTCGAAACAGAGGCAGCCGTAACCCTGGGGGACGAGCGCACGCGCGAAGCGAGCGGGCTGCAAGCTCTTCAGTCCGAGATAGCCCGAGCAGGCGATCACGATGGCAGGAGACGGGGAGGAGGAGGGCGGATACCAGAGCTCGCCGTCAAGCCGCTGCCCGTCGCTGAAGAAGCGAATCGACTCGCGTTCCGTCACCCGGTTGCGCTCTCCGCGTCGCTCGGGCGGGGCGTGTATCCGAGGAGGCTGGAAAGCTGCGCCGCCACCTCCGTGAGGCGCGGCCCGGCGGCCGCAAGCGTCTTCTCGGCACGAAATTTCGGTGCCGAGAGGTTGAGGGCGGCGGTGACCCGGCCGTCGAAGTCGAAGACGGGTGCCGCGATACCGATCAAACCGGCTTCGAACTCTTCGTCGACGTAGCTCCACCCCTTACGCCGCTCGTGCGCCAGCCGCGAGGCGAAGTCCTCGAAGCTGCTCGGGCCGTTCGGGCCCGTTGGACGAAAATCGACATCGCCGAGCAGGGCAGCGAGCTCGTCGTCGCTGTGGCCGAAGAGAAGCGCACGGCCCGCCGAGGTGCAGTACACGTACGGATGGCTGCGGCCGACCCAGCCGGCCGCCTGCAGCGTGTGCGCCGGCGACTCGGAGATGATCGTCAACACCTCGCGGCCGTCGAGGACCGAGAGGTAGGCGCGTTCCTCGAACTCGTCGGTCAACAGCCGCACGAACTGCGCCCCGGCGTGCCGAAGCTGCACCTGCCCCGCATGCGCGGCCAGGGCGAAGAACCGCGACCCGAGGCGGTAGGCGAGGCTCGCCGGATCACGCTCGACGAGTCGCGACTCGGCCAGCACCTCGAGCGTGCGGGAGACACGGCTGATCTCGTGCCCGGTGAGCTCGGAAAGGCGCTTCACGCCGAGACCGCCGCCCTCGAGCGCCTCGTCACCGCCGAGCGTCAGCAGGAGCCCCACAGCACGACGTACGGCGACGGACGGCTCCCGCTGCTCCATGTCGGCGATCATAGAGACCACCGCGCGGGGTCGCAACTGTGATTGCGAATTTCTGCAAGTCGACTTGCGAAACTTGGCTTCAGTTGAGAAGATCGCCGCGACGATGCGGATCGAGTCGATCGAAGCGCAGGCGGTTCTCGTTCCGCTCAGCGAGCCGACGGCGTTTTCGACTCGAAAGCTCAACGGTCGTGAGTACGTGGTCGTCCGCATCGTCGACGAGGCCGGTGCGACCGGCATCGGCTACACGTACGCGGGCGACTCCGGCGGCCTCTGGTTACGGAGCGGGATCGAGCAGCTGCTCGCGCCGCGGCTCCAAGGGCGCAGCGTCTTCGCGATCGAAGAGAGCTGGGAGTGGATCTACCGCGACCTGCTGCTGCTGGGCCGCCGCGGTGCGCTGCTGCGCATGCTCAGCGCAGTCGACATGGCTCTCTGGGATCTGCTCGCCCGGCGAGCGGGCCTGCCGCTTCGTTACGTGCTCGGCGGATCACGCGACAGCGTCGCGGCCTATGCAAGCGGCGGCTACTACCGCCCTGGGGACCCGTGCGACAACGTCGCCGCAGAGCTCGAGCGCTACCGGCAGCTCGGGTTCACCGACTTCAAGCTCAAGTTCGGCGGCTTGCCTCTCGAGGAGGATCTCGAACGCGTCGCGACCGCCAGACGAATCCTCGAACCGCGCAACCGCCTCGCCCTCGACATCAACAACGGCTGGCGGACGCTCGAGCAAGCGATGCACGCGATCGAGGCGCTGCGCCAATTCGACATCTGGTGGATCGAGGAACCGTTCCTCCCGGACGACATCGCGAGCCACAGCTTGCTCGCCGCACGATCACCGATCCCGATCGCGACAGGTGAGATCGAAGCCACCCGCTGGGGCTTCGCACAGCTCGTCAACCAGCGCGCGGCCCACATCCTGCAGCCCGACGCCTGCGTCGCCGGCGGGATCACCGAGTGGCGACGCATCGCCGCCCTCGCAGCTTCACATGAGATCCCAGTCGCCCCGCACTGGCACGCCAACCTCCACGCTCAGCTCGCGGCCGCAACTCCCAACTGCATCACGGTCGAGTACTTCGCCCTCAGCGAAGGGATCTACAACTTCGAGCAGCTCGTCAGCAACCCACTCAGCGTCGAAGACGGTCGCATCGTGCTGGATCAGACGCCCGGGATCGGCGTCGAACTCGACTGGGACGCAGTCACCTACCACGACATCGGCAACACAACCTCGGCAGCGTGATCAACCGTGAACCCCACCCGGAGGAGGGTGACAATGGATCGTGAAGCGTGGCGTCAGTTCGAGTCGTTCCGGCGGGATGCGGGTCCGGTGGAGAACCAGCTCGTCGACGATCTCGTGGACGGCGAGTTCTATGACCGTCAGGAGTTCCTGCGACGGGGAACGATGTTCGGCCTCTCGCTCTCGGCGTTGAGCGCCGCGCTCGTCGCCGCGGGGGAGGCGCCGGTCGCGTTTGCCAGCGAGGCCGTCGTCGCCGCCGGCGGTCGCCTCAAGGTCGGCATCTTCCCGGTGCCGGCCGGGGTGGTCGAGCCGCACTCACAGCTTGGCTCCGGCGTGTTCCTCGCCTCGGTAGCCGGCGAGTATCTGGTGCGCTCGACCATCAACGGCGTTCTGCGTCCGGAACTTGCCGTCTCCTGGAAGCCGAACGCCGATGCAACTATCTGGACGATGAAACTGCGGCCGAAAGTGAAGTTCCAGAGCGGGCAAACACTCTCGGCTCAGGACGTGATCGCGACGTTCAAGCGGATCACGGATCCGAACAGCCAATCGCAGGCCCTCTCCGTGTTCGACGGCACCCTCGTCCCGGACGGTGTCCAGCGCGGCCCCACCGCAGACACGGTCTCCTTCCATCTCGAGAGACCATCGGCCAGCTTCCCCCTGGCGACCAGTCCCTCGACGTTCAGCGCCATCATCCTCCCGGCTGGGTATCAGCCCGGGACATACGTGTCACAGCCGCAGGGCACCGGCGCGTTCCAGTTCGCCTCTTACACGCCCGGAGTAGGCGCAACCTTCAATCGCTTCGGGGGGTGGTGGCGGGGCAGGCCGCGGTTGGACGGAGTCGACGCCACCTTCTTTGCAGACTCCGCGGCGGTGGATGCTGCGCTTCTGAGCGGCAACATCGACTTGACGACGTCGACCGCGCTCGCGACGGACCGCCCTCTCTACAACAACTCCCGCATCCGGATCTTCCAGGCGCGATCGGCGGACCACGCCCAGGTGTGCATGCGTGTCGACAGACCACCCTTCAACGACTATCGCGTGCGCCAGGCACTCGCGCTGTGCCTCGACAGACCGGCCCTCGCCAGGACGCTCTACGGCAAATACGCTCAGATCGGAAACGACCACCCGTTCGCGCCGATCTACCGGTCGACCGTTCACATCCGCCAGCGACGACGAGACCTCAGGCTCGCGAAGCAGCTGCTGGCCGCTGCCGGCGACAAGAACGGGCTTTCTGCGCAGCTCACGGTCGGCGACTACGGCGTGGGCACTCAGTACGCGCAGATCATTCAGGAAGCCGCACGTCAAATCGGCATCAAGCTCAACATCAAGACGCAGCCCCTGACGGCGTATTACGCGGGGTCGCCGACCACGACGCCGTGGCTGAACGACCCGATGACGATCACGCCCTGGCTCAGCCGGCCGATCCCGAACACGTACCTCACCGCGGGTCTGCAGTCGAAGGGCATCTGGAACGCCTCGCACTACGCGAGCCGTAGGTTCGACTCCTTGGCGAATGCGTTCATCGCGGCGATCGCGCTCAAGGATCAACGCAAGTACGCACGGAAGATGGAGACGCTCCTCCAGTACGACACGCCCGTCATCTGGGCCTGGTTCTCCGACGACACCACCGCAGGCTCCACCCACGTGCGGGGCTACAAGGTGTTGCCGAACAGCTTCTACTTGAGCGACGTCTCGAAAGCGTGAGCGTGGACGGGGGTAGCCGGCCGGCGACGAGCGGGGCCGAGGTCGTCTCCGATCGCGGCGTCGTCTCGTGTAGCCACATCCAGGAGGCAGCGGCCGGGGTGCGGATGCTCGAGGCGGGCGGGAACGCGGTCGATGCGGTCGTCGCGGCCGGCTTCACCGGCCATGTCGTCGAGCCTGCCAGCTGCGGGCTCGGCGGCTACGGCCACATGGGGCTTTTCCTGGCAGAGACGCGGCAGCTCCTCTCCGTCGATCACTCTGTGCGCGCGCCGACTGCGGCCAGACCAGACATGTTCGAGGTCGACGCAGGCCGGCCGGCGACCTACTACGGCTGGCCGACCGCCGTCGACCGGCGGAACGAGTGGGGGGCGATATCGGTGGCCGTCCCAGGCGCGGTCGCAGGCCTGTGCGCCGCCCATGAACGGTGGGGGAGGCTGCAGCTCGCACAGGTGCTCGAGCCGGCGATCGAGGCGGCCGAGGCCGGTGTGCGCGTCAGCTGGGACCTCGTGCTGGCGATCGTCGGGCGGCTGAAGGAGATCGAGGCGATGCCCGACGCCGCCGCGTTGCTTCTCCGCGACGGCCGGCCGCCGAAGCTCGGCGAAGACGGCAGCGCGCTGGGCGGGCCGGACGAGCGAATCGATACCTCACGACTCGCCGAGACGCTGCGTGAGATCGCCCGCCACGGAGCCGCCGGCTTCTACGGCGGCTGGGTCGCCGAGTCAATCGGGCGAGAAGTTACGGCAGGCGGCGGCCTCCTCACGACTGACGACCTCGCGTCCTACCGGCCGAGGATCACTGTCGAGCCAGGAGCGTGGTATCGCGGACTCCGGTACTCCACGGCCGGCGATCCCGTCGGCTACGAGGCCCTCAACATCCTGGGCTGCTTCGACCTGGCCGCGTACGGACCGGAGAGCAGCGAGTACCGGCACCTGATGGCAGAGGCGATGGGCCACGCCTTCGCCGACAACCTTCACTACTACGCCGATCCCGACTCGGGCCCGAGTCCCGTCAACGGCCTCGCGAGCTCCGAGTTCGCCGCTTCTCGGGCGGCAGGCATTCGCCTCGACCGCGCCGCGGCCCGACCGATCGCACCGGTCGATCCCTGGCGGTACGAGAAGGAGGCGCCGCTCGCGGAGCCGATCGTGACGCGGCCGTCCGCATCCGGCCTCTCCGGCACCGGTCAGATGGCCGCCGCCGACGCCGACGGCAACGTCGTCGCACTCATCACCTCGGTCACGTCTGCCTTCGGCTCCCTCGTCCTCGTCCCCGACGGTGGCTTCTTTCTCAACAATGCGATGCGCAACTTCGACCCGCGACCCGACCGGGCGAACTGCATCGCCCCGGGCAAGATGCCGATCTTCGGCGTGCCGGCGATCGCGGCCGAACGAGACGGCGTCGGAGCCTTCGGCGCCTGCGGCTCGGGTGGCTACCGGATCGCGAGCGGCGTCCTCCACGCCCTCGTCAACCACGTCGACTTCGGCATGCGCGTCCAGCAAGCCGTCGACGGCCTGCGCGTCCACTGCCAGGGAGAGGAGACGTTCGTCGACAGCCGCATCCCGGTCGCGGTGCAAGAGCGACTTCGCGAGCTCGGGCACGAGGTCGTGCCAGAGGACGAGACGCCGGCGCCGATCAACTTCGCCCGCGTCAGCGCCGTCGCACGCGACCCGGCCACGGGCGAGCTTTCCGCCGGCTCGAGCCCGTCGTGGAGCACCGCAGCCGCCGGCGTCTGAGCCGTGCGCACGTCGAGGACGCGCTTGGACGCCGGCCAGGAGGTCGCCACGGCCACCTTCGGCAACGAGGACCGCCTGCCGCGAGTACCTCTGCCCACGTTGGAGGAGACCTGCGAGAAGTTCGTCGCGTGGTGCGCGCCGCTCTTGACCGCAGCTGAGCTGGCGGCGACGAAGATCGCCGTAGCGTCATTCCTGCGACCCGAGAGTCCCGCGCGCACCCTCCAAGCAGCGCTCGAGGAATACGACGCGGGCGACGGAGTGCAGAGCTGGCTCGACGCATTCTGGTCGCATCGCTATCTGGGCCGGCGCGACCGCATCGCGCTGAACGCCAATTTCTTCTACCTCTTCAGGGACTCGGACCAGGGCCAGGTCGAGCGGGCGGCGGGGCTCATCGCCGGCGTCGTCGACTACAAGCTGCTGCTCGACGCGGAGCGTCTTCCGCCGGTCGTCCGGCACGGACGAGCGCTGTCGATGGAGCAGAACAGGTTCCTGTTCTCGGCGACGCGGATTCCTGGGTCTTTGCAAGACACGGTCCGCACGCCCTACAGCGAGGGCTGGCCCGGCCCATCCCGCGAGCGTCACATCGTCGTGTTCTTCCGGGGGCGCATGTTCCGGATGGATGTGATCGGCGTGCACTGCTCGACTGGCATCCCGGCAATGCGAAAGCGCTTGACGCAGTCGAGACCGCGCTCTTCTGCGTTTGCCTGGAGGAGACCGCGCCCAGGGACGCTCTCGACGCGTGCGAGCAGCTGCTCCACGGCGACAGCGGCAATCGGTGGTTCGACAAGGCGTTTTCCCTGATCGTCTTTCGGGACGGCGTGGCGGGCGTCAATGTGGAGCACTCGAATCTGGACGGCACCACGATCCTGGATTTCGTCGGTACGGTGCTGGGCGGATCGCCGGAAGAGCATTCACGCCGGTCGGGGGCCCGACCCCAGGGCGTGCCGACGTTCGAGGCGATCGAGTTCGAGCTCGATGCCGACTTGCAGGCCGATGTGCGCGCCGCTGCCGCGTCGTTCGCCGCGGCCGCCGCGGGCACGGCCAGCTTGGTGCTCTCGTTCGAGGATTTCGGCGGAGACCGTGCCAAGCAGCTGCAGATCTCGCCGGATGCGTTCGTCCAGATGGCCTTCCAGCTCGCCCACGAGCGCGCCAGGGGATTCGTCGGTGCCACGTACGAGTCGATTGTCACCCGCCAGTACCGGCACGGGCGCACCGAAGCAATGCGGGTCGTCACACCCGAGGTGGTGCGCTTCGTGCACGCGATGGACGACCGCGAAACGGACGAGGCGACTCGCACGAGGGCGTTTCGGGCCGCTGCGGAAAAGCATGTGGAACGCGCGAAGGAGTGCCAGGCGGGATACGCCCCCGAGCAACACCTGTGGGAGCTGCAGCTGTGTCAACGGCGGCGCGGCGAGGAGTTGGGGGTCCGCGAGCCGCTCGCCCTGTACGAGACCCCGGGCTGGCTCAAGCTGCGGTACGACTATCTGAGCACGAGCTCCACGCCGTCCACCAGCGTCCAGTACGGCGGTTTCGGGCCGACCAGCGACCGGTGCATCGGTATCGGGTACGTGTTGCTTCCCGACCGGCTCAATCTCCACCTCAGCACGCCGCGTGCGGTGGCCGACGAGATGCTCCTGTTCGCCGACAAGCTGCGCGAAGCAGTTCGCGAACTGCAGGATCTGCTCTCCAGCGAATAGGGGATGGCGCCGCTCCTGAGTAAGTTCTTGACTAGATAGCTAGTTACTAGTATTTTCATGGCTATGAACGAGACCAAGGCTGCGCAGCGGTCCTCTCTCGGCTTGATCGTGCTCTGGCTCCTGTTCGAGGGCCCCAAGCACGTCTACCGGATGCAGAAGCTGATCGAGCAGCAGGGCAAGGACCGGGTCGTGAACGTGCGCTCGCGCGCGAGCCTCTACCAGACGATCGACCGGCTGGTGCGGCTGGGACTGGTCGAGGTGCAGGAGACGGTCCGGGCGGAGGGCTATCCCGATCGGATCGTGTACGCGATCACCGACCGCGGCCGCGACGCTGCGAGGGAGTGGCTGCGCGAGATGCTGCGCACGACGGGCGGCGAGTTTCCCGAGTTCATCACCGCCGTGTCGGTCCTGTTCGGGCTGGCGCCCGACGACGCGCGCGAGCAGCTCGAGATCCGCGCCGAGAAGCTCGCCGCAGAGCTTGCGGAAACCCAGTCGCAGCTCGACGGCAACCCCGGGCTGCCGCGGCTGTTCCTGCTCGAGGAGGAGTACCGGCGGGCCGTCCTCGAGGCCGAGCTCGCCTGGTTGCGCAGCGTGATCGAAGACCTTCGCACGGGACGGCTGACCTGGACCGAGGAGTGGCTGCGCGAGGTCGCTGCCGCATTCAACCCACCGGACGAAACAGAGAAGGAGACGGAATGACTCCAACGATCGAAGCGCGCGGGCTCGTCAAGCGCTACGGCCGCACGCCGGCCCTCGACGGCCTCGACATCGTCGCCGAGCGAGGTCAGGTGGTGGCCGTACTCGGCCCGAATGGAGCCGGCAAGACGACGTTCGTGCGTGCCGTGGCGACGCTTCTACGGTTGGACGAGGGGGCGCTTCGCGTGGTCGGCCACGACGTGCGTCGCGAGCCGCAGGCGGTTCGTCGCCTGATCGGGCTGGCGGGGCAGTTCGCGGCCGTGGAGCCGGCGATGACCGGCCGTGAGAACCTCGAGATGGTCGCGCGGCTGTTCGGACAGGGTCGGCGAGCCGCGCGCGTCAGCGCTGCGGCGGTGCTCGAGCAATTGGGGCTCGTGGAGGCTGGCGATCGGCTGGTGCGTACGTATTCCGGTGGGATGCGCCGGAAGCTCGATCTCGGCGCAAGCCTGGTCGGCGCCCCGCGGTTGCTGCTGCTCGACGAGCCCACAACGGGGCTCGACCCCCGCAGCCGCACCGAGCTCTGGGACGCGATCCGCGCGCTCGTCGAGGCTGGTACCGACGTCCTGCTCACGACCCAGTACCTGGACGAGGCCGACCACCTCGCCGGCCAGATCGTGATCGTCGACAACGGGCGCACGGTTGCCGCCGGCACTCCCGCCGAGCTCAAGCGCCGGATCGGCGGCAACGTGATCGACGTGCACGCACGTCGCCGGCACGACCTCGCCACGATCGCCGGGGCGCTCGAAGGGCTCGATCACGGAGAGGTGCAGATCGACGAGGCGTCCCGCCGTGTGACCGTCGGCGTCCACCGCGAGAGAGGACGGCTGACGGCCGCGCTCCGAGTCGTCGAGGCCGCCGGCGTCGAGGTCGAAGACATCTCGGTACGCCAGCCGACGCTCGACGAGGTCTTCCTCGCCCTCACCGGCCACTCTCGTGATCAGCGTGCAGACGAGCCGACAATCCACGCCGCCTGACGAGACAAAGGACACACACGATGAACACGATCGCTTCAACGCTCGAGCGCAGACCGGCACGCCTCGTGCCGAGCACACTGATCGTCGCGCGCCGGGCAGCCCTGCGCTACCTCCGCACGCCGCAGCTGCTCGTGCTCGGAACGATCCAGATGTCCGGGTTCATGCTCGTCTACCGCTACGTCTTCGGCGGGGCGATCAACGCCGGCGGCATTCCCTACGTCGACTACCTCATTCCCGGCTTCGTAACGACCGGCGTGCTGTTCACCGGCATCGGCGCCGCGGTCGCAACCGCCGAGGACGTCGAGCAGGGATTCATCGATCGGCTGAGGTCGCTCCCGATCCCGCGCAGCTCCGTGCTCGCCGCCCGGGCGATCGCCGACACGGCTATCCTCACCTGGAGCCTGGGCGTCGCCGTCGCGATCGGATTCGCCGTCGGTTTTCGCCTCCACGGCACCGTGCTGGACGGCCTCGCCGCGTTCGGGCTCGTCGTCGGCTTCGGCTACGTGTTCGAGTGGGTGTTCATCGCGGTCGGCCTCTTCGCGCGCACCGCTCAGGCCGCACAAGGTTTCGGGCTCCTGGTCTTCCCGCTCACGTTTCTCTCGAGCGCGTACGTGCCCGTGGCCTCGATGCCGAGCTGGCTCCAGCTCTTCGCCGAACATCAGCCGATCACCTACATGGTCGACGCCGTCCGCGCGCTGACACTCGGCCCGGCCGCCGAAACGCTCTTCGGCCATCCCGCCTCGTACTTCGTCACCCGGGCGCTCGTCTGGGCGCTCGCGGTCATCGTCGTGTCTGCGCCGCTCGCCGTGGCCCGATACCGACGCGGATGACCCGTCTTGCGCGCTCCGCGCTGACTTCGGGGGGCGTTACGGCTCGCAGACGGGAAGCTTCCAGCCCAGACGGCCGCCGCGGATCGGTTGTCTTACTGACGCGGCGCTCATTGTCGTGGACGGGGCTCGTAATGGCTGAAGAAGACCCCGTTTTTTGGGATAGCCATCGTTGTTGTTGTTGCGGTATACCCCATAGAGGTATACTGCTCGTGAGAGGACGAGGCGACGATGGCAACCGCGACCGAGAAAACAACGGAGGCGCACGGGCTCGAGCTCCGGCTCGACCTCGAGGGCATGAGCTGCGCCTCCTGCGCGGCGCGGATCGAGAAGAGGCTGAACGGGCTCGACGGCGTCGAGGCGACGGTCAACTTCGTCACCGAGCAGGCCACCGTCCGCTGCGACGGCGACACCACGGTCGAGCAGCTCGTCGCCGCGGTCGAGTCGGCCGGCTACGGCGCGCGTCCGGCGAAGGCGGCGCACGAAGCTCACGCCGGAGACGAGGGCGGCGGGCATCGGCATCACGACGAGCCGTCGGCCGCGCTGACGCGGCGACTCGCGCTCGCGATCGTCCTGACCTTGCCGATCGTCGTGCCGGCGATGGTGCCGCCGCTCCGCTTCGCCGGCTGGGAGTGGCTGGCGCTCGCTCTCTCGACGCCGGTCGTCTTCTATTCCGGGCTCGGCTTCCACCGCGCCGCGCTGGAGAACGCGCGCCATCTCGCGGCGACGATGGACACGCTGATCTCGCTCGGCACGACCGCCGCCTGGCTTTGGTCGACGCTCGTCCTCGTCGGCGGCCTCGACGCCGACACGTACTTCGAGGTCGCCGCGGTCGTGACGACCCTGATCGTGCTCGGCCGCTACCTCGAGGCCCGCGCCAAGGGCCGCTCCTCGGAGGCGATTCGCAAGCTCGTGGAGCTGGGTGCCAAGGAGGCGCGCGCGCTGCGCGAGGGGAAGGAAGTCCTCGTTCCCGTCGAGGCGCTCCGGGTCGGCGACTTGTTCGTCGTGCGGCCCGGTGAGAAGATCGCCACCGACGGCGTCGTCGTCGAGGGCGAATCGGCCGTCGACCAGTCGATGCTGACCGGCGAGTCGGTGCCGGTCGAGGTCGCGGTCGACTCCGACCTCGCCGGCGCGACCGTCAACAGCTACGGGCGCTTGATCGTCCGCGCGACCAGGGTCGGCGCCGATACGACGCTCGCCCAGATCGCGCGCCTGGTCGAGGCGGCCCAGTCGGGCAAGGCGCCGGTGCAGCGCCTTGCCGATCGCGTCTCCGCAGTCTTCGTTCCGGTCGTGATCGTGATCTCACTGCTGACGCTGGCCGGCTGGCTCGCGTTCGGCGCGAGCGCGAGCGCCGCGTTCACCGCGGCGGTCGCCGTGCTCATCATCGCGTGCCCCTGTGCGCTCGGACTCGCCACGCCCACGGCGCTGATGGTCGGGACCGGCCGCGGCGCGCAGCTCGGCGTGCTGATCAGGGGGCCGGAGATCCTCGAGCAGACCAGGCGCGTCGACACGATCGTGCTCGACAAGACCGGCACCGTCACCGAGGGGAAGATGCAACTGGCCGGGGTCGCACCGCTGAACGACGCAAGCCGCGGCGACGTACTGCGCCTTGCCGGTGCGGTCGAAGCCGCCTCCGAGCATCCGATCGCGCAGGCGGTCGCGCGCGCTGCGCGCGCCGAGGTCGGCGAGCTGCCTGCTGTGTCCGGCTTCCGCAACCGGCCCGGGGTCGGCGTCGTCGGCGTCGTCGACGGCCACGAGATCTCGGTCGGACGCAACGCGGGCCGCATCGAGGTCGGCTGGGACGGGGTTCCGCGAGCGACGCTCGAGGTTCGCGACATGGTCAGGGCGACGAGCGCAGAGGCGATCCGCGAGCTGAAGGAGCTCGGGCTGACGCCCGTGCTCCTCACCGGCGACGCCGAGGAGACGGCGCAACGCGTCGCGGATGAGGTCGGGATCGAGCGCGTGCTCGCCGAGGTCTACCCCGACGACAAGGTGCGCGAGATCGCCCGCCTCCAGCACGAGGGGAGAGTCGTCGCCATGGTCGGCGACGGCGTCAACGACGCGCCTGCGCTCGTCCAGGCCGACCTCGGCCTCGCGATCGGCACCGGCACCGACGTCGCCATCGAAGCATCCGACCTGACGCTCGTCTCCGGCGACCTGCGCGCCGCCGGCGACGCCATCCGCCTCGCGCGCAAGACGCTGCGGACGATCAAGGGCAACCTCTTCTGGGCCTTCGCCTACAACGTCGCCGCGGTCCCGCTCGCGGTCGCCGGCCTGCTCAACCCGATCGTCGCAGCAGCGGCGATGGCCGCCTCGAGCCTCTTCGTCGTCACGAACAGCCTTCGTCTGCGCCGCTTCCGCAGTGCGCGTGAGACCGGCCAAGGAGCAACCACATGACCGAGACAACCGAGACGCACACGCACGGATACACCGAGAACAAGGAAGCGCTGGTCAAGCGCCTGCACCGCATCGAAGGCCAAGTGCGGGGCATCGAGCGCATGGTCGAGGGCGACCGCTACTGCATTGACATCCTCACCCAGATCGCCGCCGCGAACACGGCGCTCGAGTCGCTCGCTCTCACGATCCTCGACGATCACGTCCGCCACTGCGTGGCGGGCGCGCTCGCCTCGGGCGACGAAGCGGACGCCGCCGTCAAGACCGAGGAGCTACTTGGGGCCGTCCAGCGCTTCGCCCGTACGCGGTAGCTACTAAGGCTCGCCGTCGTACAAGACCTCGTACGCGTCCACCGCCGTTCTGCGGCCGCGGACCTCTTCCGGAATCTCGTCGCCCATCGACTCGAACTGCGACTGGGCCGCGTCGAGCGCCTCGCGGGAGTCGAAGAAGGCGATGAAGAGCCGCCGGCCTCCCTGCTCGTCGTTCAGGAAGAGCACGCGCCGCACGCCGTCGGGCATGCCCGTCGACCCTGAGGCACGCCGCTCCTCGTTCAGCTCGCGGAGCCGCTCGGTGTCGCCACCCTCGAAGGACGCAACGCGCGCGAACATCAGCCACCTCCAGGCTCGGGAACGAGCGGTAGCTTCTCGCGGCAGGCGGAGAGAGTCAATATCCGAGCTCGGTCGGGAGTTCGAAGACCGGAAAGAGCTCGGGGTAGCCGGCGAAGCCGGTGATGCCCGCGATGCGGTCGCCGTTGACGGCGAAGACCATGATCCCGTAGGCGCGGAACGGCTGCTCGGGCGACTCCTGGACGTACGCGGCGAGCGTCGGCTGGCCGTTCGCGCGCGCGGGCAGGAGCCGGATCAGGTCGAGCCTGCCGTCCATCGGGACCGTGGCGAAGAAGCCGGCGATCTCGGCGGCGCCGACGACCTGCATCGGCTCGGGCGGCATCGTCATCAGCGCGTCGCCGGCGAGGAGCGCCGTCAGGCCCTCGATGTCGACGGCCTCCCACGCGTCCACGAACCTGCGCATCAGCTCCGCCTCCGCCCGCTCGTCCGCCGGCCGGTGCACCCGCGCGAGGGTGCCCTCCCGGCGCTCCCGCTCCACGCGGTCACGCGCACGCTGCAGGGCGCTGTTCGCCGCCGCGACGCTGACGCCGAGCACGTCCGCCGACTCACGCGCCGACCACCCGAGCACGTCGCGGAGGATGAGCGCCGCCCGCTGCTGCGGGGGCAGCAGCTGCATCGCAGCCACGAACGCGAGGCCGATCGCCTCGCGGCGCTCCGCCTCGCGCTCGGGCGTCTCCGGCTCGAGCAGCACATCCGGATACGGCTGTAGGTGCGCGTCGACCGCGACCGCTTCCCGGCGGCCGCGCTGCTCGATCAACCGCAGGCAGACGTTCGTCGCGATCCGGTAGAACCACGACGACAGCTCCGCGCGCGGTTCGAAGCGGTCGATGCCGCGCCAGGCGCGCAGCATCGTCTCCTGGAGCGCGTCGTCGGCGTCGTGCACCGATCCGAGCATGCGGTAGCAGTGCGTGTGCAGCCGGCGGCGCAGGGGCGCCGTCAGCTGCACGAACGCCTGCTCGTCACCGGCCGCGGCCGCGGTCAGGAGCTCCATGTGCGGACGCTACTCCGCCGCCGGCGGCGGCGCGCCGAGCTCCGTCCACGCTGGCGCGTCGAACGCGTCCGGCCTGCCGCCGAGCGCGATCAGCCGGATCCCGTGCGGTCCGGGCAGGATCCGCCGTTTCTGCTCGGGGCCGACGCGGGCCATCATCCCCGGCACGAGCTCGAACCGCTCCTCCCCTGCGACGAGGGTCGCCGACCCCGAGAGGGGAACGTAGACCTCCTCCTGGTTCGGGTCGAATGCCCCCGCGTCGTGGTTGTGGTCCGGGTAGCCGTCCCACTCCGGCGGCAGCGTCAACACCTGCATGCCCCAGGCCGACACGCCGAGCGTCGCCCGCGCCCGGCGCGCGATCCCGTCGTAGATCGGCTCCATCTCGTCGATCGCGGCCACCGTCACGTCCGTCGTCGCCACATTCGCCACCTGATCCTCCTCTCGGAGCACGGGCCCCCGCGGGCCCCATCGCCAAGTACAACCCGCGGCAGGGCCGGAACTCATCGCCTCCGACCGAAGGGCTCGCATTCCCGCGTCGGGCGGGCGCACACACGGGGGCTCCGGCGACACGGGATTACATGCGGGAGCCGTGGGTAGCACTTCCGCGAGTTCGATCTCGAGGAGGAGCCGTGGACTCTGGACACTTTCTGAACCGTGTGAGCGAGCTGACCGGCTTCGACCGTGATCGCTCGGAGCATCTCGTGCGCACGACCCTGGTGACGCTCAGCACCCGCATCTCCGCGGGCGAGGCCGACGATCTCGCCGCGCAGCTTCCCGACTCGCTCGCCGCCTGTCTGCCGCACGAAAGCGAGCCGTCGCGCTTCGATCCGACGGAGTTCAAGCGCCGCGTCGCGCGGATCCTCCCGCTCGCGAACGAGCAGGCCGCTCCGGCGATCAGGGCGGTCTTCACCGTCCTCGCCGAAGCCGTCAGCGAAGGGGAGATGCGGCAGGTGCTGGGCCAGCTCGGGGGCCACTACGAGAGCCTCGTCGGCATGCCGACGGGGCCGGGCGCGTCCGCGGGCTAGGGCAACGAGCGATGGCCGTCTGCGAGGTCTGCGGAAACGAGTACGACAAGGCGTTCGAGATTCGCCGGGGCGGGGAGACGCACGTCTTCGACAGCTTCGAGTGCGCGATCCACGCCCTGGCGCCGACCTGCGAGCACTGCGGTTGCCGGATCATCGGCCACGGCGTCGAAGGCGGAGGCAGGATCTTCTGCTGCGCCCACTGCGCCTCGGTCTCGGGCGTCGAGGACCTCGTCGACCGCGTGTAGCGACGTCAGACGGCGAAGGGGTACGTCTCGGGGAGCTCGCCGGCCTCCCAGAGGCTCGCGCGCTCGAGCGGCTCGACGGCGCGCGTCTGGTCGATGTGGATGAGCGCGTCGAACTGCTGGCCGAGCCGGGCGTCGAAGTAGTGCGAGAGGCGCTCGGTCTCGGGCTTGTAGATGACGCCGATCGCGCGCTCGAGGCGCCGCCCCTCGGCGGCGCCGGTGGGTGCGAGCAGGAACCGCGGCAGGCCGATGCGGTGGAGGCGGTCTTCCCAGCTTGCTTCGAGGGCGGGGCGGACGCGCTTGCGCTCGGCCTCGGCGCCCCAGTCTGTCGCGGCGGTAACCGTGCCGCTGTAGGTCGTGAAGCCGACGATCAGCGTCTCCTCGCCGTGGCGCTCGCGCATCAGCTGGCCGATGTTCAGCTGACCGATCTGGCCGAACTGGGTTGCGGTCGCGTCGCCGACGTGCGAGTTGTGCGCCCAGACCGCGGCCCTGGTCTGTCCACGGGTCTCCTCGAGGTGGGTGACGAGGATCTCGAGCGTCTCGGCCATGTGGCGGTCGCGAAGGTTCCAGCTCTCGCTGCGGCCGTAGAAGACGCCGCGGTAGTACGCCTCCGCGTTCGCGACCAGGCGCGCGTTCTGCTCGGCGTAGAAGTGGAGGTCCGCTGCGAGCCAGCCGTCCCGTCGGGCGAGCTCGACCGCGCCGCGGTGCAGCTCGAGGAGCTGCTCGACCGCCTTCTGCTCGCAGGATTCCGCGCCGCCGAACGTGGTCTCGTAAGCGTAGACCTGCGGGTCGCGGTTGAAGTGGTCGAAGCACGCGTAGCGCTGCCGCGCGCGTGCGGCGGCGTCGCGGTCGACCTCGTCGAGGTAGGCGACGACGGCCTCGATCGAGGTGTAGAGGCTGTAGAGGTCGAGCCCGTAGAAGCCGACCTTGGGCGCGCCGTCCGGCAGCGCGTCGTTCCACTCGCGGAGCCAGCCGAGGAAGTCGACGACGTCGGCGTTGCGCCACATCCAGCTCGGAAAGCGGCGGAAATCGGCGAGCGCCTCCGTCGCCGTCTCGTCGTCGCTCTCGCCGCGGACGAAGAGGTTGACGCGGTAGGCGTCGGGCCAGTCGGCCTCCGCGGCGACCGCGGTGAAGCCGTGCTCGGCGATCAGCCGCTTCGTGATCTCCGTGCGCTCCCGGTAGAACTCGTGCGTTCCGTGCGACGCCTCGCCCAGGAGCACGAACCGGGACTGCGCTGCGGCCGCGAGCAGCGGGTCGTAGTCGGATGCTTCGCCGCGCAGCGGGCGGATCTGCTCACTCAGCGTCATGAGCTCCGCCGAGGTGGTGGGTGAACCATTCGGCGGCAAGGCGTGCCACCTCATCGAGCGCACCCGGCTCCTCGAACAGGTGGCTCGCGCCGGAGACGACTACGAGCTGCTGCACCGGTGCGCTCAGCGACTGGAGCGCGCGCCGGTTCAGATCGAGCACCTGGAGGTCGGCGCCGCCGACGATCAGGAGCGTCGGCGCGAGCACGCCCGCGAGCGCGGCGCCGGCGAGGTCGGGCCGGCCGCCCCGCGAGACGACCGCGGCGACGTCGTCCGGGCGCGCGGCGGCGGCCACGAGCGCGGCTGCCGCGCCCGTGCTCGCGCCGAAGAGGCCGATCGGAAGCGACAGGTTCCGCTGCTCGCGGAGCCAGTCGATCGCCGCGATCAGACGGCGGGCAAGGAGCTCGATGTCGAAGCGATGCGCGCGCGTCGTGCGGTCGGCGTCCTCTTCGGCCGGCGTCAGCAGGTCGAGGAGCAGCGTTCCGAACCCCGCCTGCTTCAGCGTCGCGGCCACCCGACGGTTGCGCGGGCTGTGCCTGCTCGAGCCGCTCCCGTGGGCGAAGAGGACGACGCCCCGCGCTTGGGCCGGCAGGACGAGGTCGCCCTCGAGCACCGCCTCGCCGACCTGCACCGAGACCGCTGCCGAGGCGGCCTGGAGGCTCATCAGGCCGCGTCGGCAAGCAGCCGGCGCACTTCCTCGTCGCTCGTCTGCGAGAAGTCGTCGTACCAGAGGCCCACGGCGCGAAACGGGCGCGGCGTCCGTACGCAGACCGTCTCGTCGACGACCTCGCGGAACTCCTCGCAGGTCTCCGGCGAGGCGACGGGGACAGCGACGACGATCCGCGCGGGGTTCAGCCGGCGCACGGCGAAGGCCGCCGCCCGCATTGTCGACCCGGTCGCAAGGCCGTCGTCCACGAGGATCACGGTCTTCCCCTCCAGCTCCGGCGGCTCCCGCCCGCCCGTGTACGCCTCTTCGCGGCGCTGGAGCTCGCGCAGCTCGGCCGCGACGGTCCGCTCGAGCTCCTCGCGCCCGAGCCCGAGGCTCCGTACCAGACCTTCGTCGAGCAGGAGCACTCCGCCGCTCGCGATAGCGCCCATCGCCAGCTCCTCGTGCCCCGGTACGCCGAGCTTCCTGACGACGAAGACGCCAAGCGGCGCGCGAAGTGCCTTGGCCACCTCGTACGCCACCGGCACGCCGCCCCGCGGCAGCGCGAGCACGATCACGTCGTCGCGTCCCTCGTAGGCCCGCAGGTGCTCCGCCAGCAGGCGACCGGCCTCTGCCCGGTCGCGGAACCTCCCCGCGTCCATGCCGAGGCTCTACCCCGGGCCCCCTTTGGGAAACGCCGCCGCGTCAGCCGCCGCTGATCGCGGTGACGACGTCGACGCGCGAGCGCTCGTCGAGTGGCGTGTCGAGCGCAGCGCGCTCGCGGTCGACGTAGACGTGGATGTGGTGCCGGAGGGCCGGGCCCGGCTCGCAGAGCCGGTCGCGAAGGCCGGGCCAGCGCTCGTCGAGGCGGTCGATCGCCTCCTTCACGGTCGCAGCGTCGATCTCGAGCCGGCGCGGCAGGTCACCGCCGAACAGTGGCGGCAGCGTCGAGGGCAGATGGAGATCGGCCATGGCTAGTCGACGATCGCGACCTCGACCGACGCGATCGGGGGGAGGTAGCTCGCGATCTCGTTCCAGCTCTCGCCCTCGTCGGCGCTCGCGAACAGCTGCCCGGTGCTCGTCCCGAAGTAGAGCCCGGGCACGTCGTGCGCGTCGATCGCGAGACCTTCGCGCAGCACGCCGAGGTGCGCGTCCTGCTGCGGCAGCCCGCGGTCGAGCCGCTGCCAGCCGGCGCCGGCGTCGCGCGTGCGCCAGACGGCCGCGTGGCCCTCGGGCATGCAGCGCCCGTGCCCCGGGTCGAGCGGGATCACATAGAAGCTGTCCCGGTCGTGCGGATGGGCGGCGGCTGCGAAGCCGAAGTCGGTGGGGAGGCCGTCGGTGATCTCCACCCACGAGTGGCCGGCGTCGTCGCTGCGGTGCATGCCGCAGTGGTTCTGCTGGTAGAGGCGTTCGTGGTCGGCCGGCGACATCACGAGCTTGTGCACGCAGTAGCCGACCTCGGGGTTCTCGATCGGCCAGTCGGCGCGCAGCCCGCGGTTGCGCGGCGTCCACGACGCGCCGTCGTCGGTCGTCTCGAAGATGCCCATCCCCTGGACGACGGCCCAGAAGCGGGACGCCTCGTCGGGGTGGGGCAGGATCGCAGGCAGGCCGAGATGGCCGGGCGGCTGGTTCGCGGGATCGTTCCAGATCTCGCGGCCGGGCTGGCCGTCGAGCGTGCTCAGCAGCGACCAGGTCGCGCCGCCGTCGCGGCTCTCGAACACGCCTGCCGCCTCGGCGCCCGCGAGCACGCGCCCGTGCGCCGCGGTCAGCCCGGAGACCTTCGAGAGCTTCAGGCCGCCATCCTCATAGGCCAGCCCCTCGCTCGAGAGCTCCCAGGTCTCCCCGAGATCGCCGCTGCGCCAGACCCCGGCGCCGTGCCACTCGCTCGCCGCGGCCGCGTAGATCGCACCCGAGTCGGGATCGTGCACGGCGTGGTAGATCGGCCAGGCCTCGCAGAACGGGCCGCGGAGCTTCCAGTCGCGGCGATCCTCGCTCTCCAGCACGAAGCAGCCCTTGCGCGTTCCGACCAGCAACACCGTCGACGACATCGGTCACCTCCCGTCCGGGGTTGGCTCTCTCGAAACCTTAGACCGTACGGCGACGCAGAATTCATCGGTCGCTGCGCGATGAGTCTCGTCCCCGCTCCCGTCTACAGCGCCAGAACCCATCTCGGATTTCGAGTCATCAGGTGACGTGGAAGGAGGACCACATGGACGGCATCGACACGACCGCTTTCAGGTTCGTGGAGACGAAGCCGGTCGGCGCGGTCGTCATCCTCAGGCTCGAGCGGGGAGCAGCCTAGGCGCCGCTTGCCGGCGCCGCAGTCAGGATCCGCGGCTCTGCCGCGCGTCCGTCTGCTACGGCTTCGCTTGCGAAGCCGTAAGGAGGCTGTGCCGGCTTCGCCGGTGCAGCCGTCTGCAGTGCCGGTCGACACGCCCGAATAGCGACCCACGCTCCTAGGTCGCTCGCGGCGGATTCCCCCGCAAAACCCGCAAATTGCGCAACATTCGGCGGCAGAGCCGGTACCCGATCCAGCGGGTGGGTAGGGGCAGAGGCAGCGAGAGAAAGGAGGCAAGGGGATGTCACAGCTAGTCCCCGAGCGCCGTCCGCGAGCCGCAGCCGGACGGTGGGAGCCGCTCGCCGAGCTCGAGCAGGTGACCGAGCGGATGCGCCGGATGCTCGAGCAGACGTTCGGCGGCTTCGAGTGGCCGTCGCCGTCGGAGGCGGGAGGGTGGTCGCCCCTCGTCGACATCGAGGAGGCCGACGACGCCTACGTCGTCGAAGCCGAGCTTCCGGGCGTCAAGCGTGAGGATGTGAACATCGAGCTCGTCGGCAACGAGCTCACGATCACGGGCGAGGTCAAGCAGCGCGAGCGCAAGGGTGCGCTGCGGCGGCAGACCCGTCGCACCGGCCGCTTCGAGTACCGGGTCGGACTGCCCGACCAGGTCGACCCCGACAAGATCGAGGCGAACCTGACCGACGGCGTCCTGACCGTCCGCGTCCCGAAGTCGGAGCGCGCGCAGCGGCGGAAGATCGAAGTCAAGTCGTAGAACTCCGAGGGCCGGCACCCGCCGGCCCTTGCTTCGGCTGACATGTGACCTTTAGGTCACCTATTCTGCAGACGTGACCGACGACGATCGTGTGTTCAAGGCGCTCGCCGACTCGACGCGGCGCTTCCTGCTCGACCGGCTCTTCGCGCGTGACGGCCGCACGCTGACGGAGCTCGAGTCGGAGCTGGAGATGACGCGCTTCGGCGTCATGAAGCACCTGCGCGTCCTCGAAGACGCGGGCCTCGTCGTCGCACGGCGGTCGGGCCGGGAGAAGCTGCACTTCCTGAACCCGGTGCCGATCCGGCTGATCCACGACCGGTGGATCGACAAGTACACCAAGCGCCACGTGTCGGCGCTCGCAGAGCTCAAGAGCGAACTGGAGGAGAGCGCGTGACAACGATGACGGAGACGAGCGTGACGACACAGGTCTACGGGGTCTACATCAAGGCGAGCCCGGAGGCGATCTGGGAAGCGATCACGGACCCCGAGTGGACGGCGCAGACGGCGCCCGCGACCGAGAGGAGATCGCCATGAGCCCGCTCATCGACGTGAAGGACTCGCCTCATGGGGAGAACGCGCACACGTTCGTCGGCGCTGACCACGGCGAGCTTCCCGTGTCGCTCATCCTCGTGCACTCGGTTCCGGGCGCCGGACCCGACCTGCACCGGCATCCCTATCCAGAGGTGTTCGTTATCGAGTCCGGACGGGCGACGTTCGAGGTTGACGGCGCCGAGATCGTCGCCGAAGGTGGGCAGATCGTCGTCGCACCTGCCAACAGCCCGCACGGGTTCACCAACACCGGCTCCGGCGAGCTTCGCCTGACCGCAATCCACGCGTCGCCCGAGATGATCACGGAGTGGCTCGAGCACCCGGATCCGTCGTGGGCTTCGAGCGCTCGCAATGACGGATGCCTCGAGCGGTGTGTAACGCCTGCCGACTCGGCCGAGACTCACCTACGGTCCAGCTGCAGGGGGCTCGGCCATGCCGAGCACGATCGCGTCGAGGAGCATCTCGGCGCGTGCGAGGGCTGCCGCGCGTACCTCGAGCAGATGCGGCAGACGATCGAGCTGACCGGATCGACCGGCTCGGCCTCCGCTCCTCGACGCTCTATTTCGACGGCGCGCGATTGGCCACGCACGTCGGGTCGAGCGGCCGACGGTTCCGCGCGGACCCGCGCTGCCTCGCCGGCGGCGAGCCTACGTACGCGCACGTGTGCGCGCTCGCCGACGACGACGCAAAGCTCCCGTTCGACTTCCCGGAGGTCCAGCAGGTGCGCCGCGACGCGCTCGCATGGTGGATCCCGATGCTCGGCGACTCGCTCGTCTGCGTCACGACGCTCGCGGTCGACTCGGTCAACTACGGCGGCGCGATCACGGTCGCACGGGATCCCGCGCTGTTCGACCGGGATCCATTCGCGCGGATCTTCCCCGGGACGGTCGTCGAGACCGACCTGTTCGCCGCGGTCGCACCACCACCCGGCCCGGTCATCGAGCGCTACAGCGGCGTCGCCGGGCCGGGCGGTCGCTTCCGCTAGCCGTCGCCGACCTTGACCCTCCGGCGCCTCGCGCGCAAGACTGGGGGCGGGAGCGGCGGATGATCCTCGAGCAGTACTACCTGGGCTGCCTCGCCCACGCGTCGTACCTCGTCGCGGACGAGCAGAGCGGAGTGGCGGCGGTCGTCGACCCGCAGCGCGACGTCGACCAGTACGTGCTCGACGCCCGCCGCCACGGCGTCCGGATCCGGCATGTCTTCCTCACGCACTTCCACGCGGACTTCGTCGCCGGCCACCTCGAGCTCCGTGAGCGCGAGGGTGCGACGGTCCATCTGGGTGCACGGGCCTCGGCGGAGTACGAGTTCGTCCCGGCCGGCGACGAGGACTCCGTCGAGCTCGGGCCCGAGGTGCGCCTGCAGGTGCTCGAGACGCCCGGGCACTCGCCCGAGTCGATCTCGATTCTCGTCTTCGACCTCACGCGGGGCGACGACGCCCCGTACGCGGTGCTGACCGGCGACACGCTCTTCATCGGCGACGTCGGCCGCCCCGACCTGCGGGCGTCGCTCGGCTGGAGCGCGGACGAGCTCGGCGGCCTGCTCTACGACTCGTTGCGCGACAAACTGCTCGGGCTCCCCGACGAGACGCTCGTCTACCCGGCCCACGGCGCGGGCTCTCTCTGCGGGCGGAACCTGAGCACCGACACGGTCTCCACGATCGGCGTCCAGCGGCTCTACAACTACGCACTCCAGCCGATGAGCCGCGAGGCCTTCGTCCGCATCGTGACGGCCGACCAGCCGGACACGCCGGCGTACTTCACCTACGACGCGGTGCTGAACGCGAAGGAGCGGCCGACGCTCGAGGACGCGCTCGAGCGGGAGCTGCGGCCGCTCACGCTCGACGAGGTGCTCGAGCTGCAGCGTCAGGGCGCGCAGATCCTCGACACGCGCGACCCTGCCGACTTCGAGGGCGCGCATCTGGCGGGCTCGGTCAACGTCGGGCTCGGCGGGAGCTACGCGACGTGGTGCGGGACGCTGCTCGACCGCGAGCGCCCGGTCGCGATCGTGGCGGATCTCGGGCGGGAGGAGGAGGCGGCCGTCCGCCTCGGCCGGATCGGCTTCGACATCGTCGCCGGGTACCTCCGCGGCGGGATGCAGGCGCTCGACGGACGGCCCGACCTCGTCGCGCCCGTCGAGCGCGTCACGGCCGCGACACTCGCCGAGCTGCTCGAGTCGCCCGAGCCTCCGCTCGTGCTCGACGTCAGGACCGAGCGCGAGTGGCGCGAGCAGCGGATCCGCGCCAGCGTCAACGTCCCGCTCAACCGGCTCGCGGAGCGGGTCGGCGAGCTTCCGCGCGAGCGTCCGCTCGTCGTGCAGTGCGCGACCGGCTACCGCTCGGCGATAGCCGCGAGCATCCTGCTCCGAGAGGGGTTCGGCTCGGTCGCCGACCTCGTCGGCGGCTTCGCCGCGTGGACGTCGTCCGGCCTCGAGGTCGATGCAGGCTGAGCGACTCATCGTCTGGACGGCCGAGCCACTGAACGCGGAGACGCCGCTCCCGCTGCTCTGCCGGTCGGACGTGACGCCCACTGAGCTCTTCTTCGTCCGCAGCCACGGCTCGACCCCGGCCGTCGACCCCGGGGCGTACCGCCTCACGGTCGGGGGCGAGATGCGCGAGCCGCTCGTCCTCTCGCTCGCCGAGCTGCGGGAGCGCTTTCCGCGGACGACGGTGACCGCGACGCTCGCCTGTGCCGGCAACCGTCGCCGCGAGCTCAGCCGCGTCGCGCCGGTCGAGGGCGGGATTCCCTGGGGCGCAGGCGCGATCGGCAACGCGGTCTGGACGGGTGTCCGCCTCGGCGATCTCCTCCGTGCCGCCGGGATCGGCCCGGAGGCTCGACACGTTGCTTTCACCGGTCTCGACGAGGCCGACGCGGAGGGCCGGTCTGTCCTGTTCGGCGGCTCGATCCCGGTCGAGAAGGCGCTGGCGCCGGAGGTGCTCGTCGCCTACGAGATGAACGGCGAGCCGCTGGCGCCGGAGCACGGCTACCCGGTGCGCGCCGTCGTCCCCGGCTACATCGGCGCCCGCAGCGTCAAGTGGCTCGCGGCGATCTCGGCGCAGCGCTCGCCCTCGGCGAGCTTCTTCCAGGCGACCGACTACACGCTCGACGGCGATCCGCTCGCCGAGCTGCAGTTGAACTCGGCGGTCTGCGTGCCCGTCGAGGACGAGGCGGTGGGCGGCGCGCCGGTCGTGGTCGAGGGCTACGCGATCGCCCGCGGCGCGCGCTCGATCGAGCGGGTCGAACTCTCGCACGACGGCGCGGCCTCGTGGGTGCCGGCGACGCTCGGACGGGACGGGGGAGAACCGTGGACGTGGCGGCTCTGGCGCGCCGAGGTCGACCTTCCGCCGGGGCCGCACGAGCTGGTCGTCCGCGCCTGGGACGGCTCAACGGAGGGCCAGCCGGAGGATGCGGCCGCGACCTGGAACCCGCGCGGCTACATGAACAACGCCTGGCACCGGGTGAGCCTTGGCCGGGGAACCTCGATACGCTAGGCGGTGTATCGAGGTAGACACCTCGTCGAAAGGACTGCCATGCGCAGGCATCTCGCCGCCGCCGCCGCGCTCGCGGCCGCGCTCGCGCTTCCGGGCGTCGCCGCGGCGAAGGGTCCGTCCAGCGCCTCGATCTCCGGACCCGACCTCGGTCGGTCGCTCGCCGTCCGGGGACTGGGGGAGATGGGTCCGGGGACGCCCCTCGGCACGCTCGTCGATTCCGGCGGCTTCTTCCCGCAGATGTACGGACAATCCCCCGACCCGACGCTACGGAGCCAGCCGAAAGGCACGCTCGGTCCGCGCTACAAAGTCATCTACGTCGTGCCCGGGCCGAACGGCGTCAAGAGCCGCGTCGTCCAGGACGTCTACCCGTACGCGAAGCCCGATCCCCTCACCTACATGAAGCCCGGGCAGTCGTTCTGGGGCTCGAGGCGGACGTACGGGGGCTGGTTCCGCTCCTCGGCCGACCTCAAGAGCATGCTCGTCCGGGCGGGGCTGCCGCAGACGGCGCCGTCGCCTGCGACCGCCGGCTTCTGGAGCACCGGTGTGATCGGCGCGATCGCGGGCGTGTCCACGCTGGTCGTGCTCGGCGCGGTCGCTCGACGTCTGCGCCGTCGAGGGTGGGGCCCGCTCCGGGGCGCCTAGCCGCCCTTCGGCATGTTCGGCTGAGCCGCTGGAGCCGGCATGGACGTGTACGGCGGCGGACGGCGGCGCCTCATCGTCTCCTTGAACATCAGGCGAACGGGGGCGGCGAGAACCGACGCGACGCCCGCGTCTCCCTTCGGCGAGGCGCCGGCGCACGAGGCCGTCTGGAGACCGTGGGGGAGCGTCGTCCGGACGGCATTCGCCGTGAAGCAGTTCCGGCTCCCCGAGCCCCTGGCCAGCGCGAGGTCGGCCCAGCCGCTGCCCGAGACGACGTTCCGGGAGATCCGGTTGCCGCGCGGCCGCCACGGCGGCCCCGGCTCGTAGCGGGCGTGCCGGTCGAAGACGACGAAGCGCGCGGTCGGGAAGACGGCGATGCCGTACCGCTCGCTCCCCGTCACGCTGTTACCGCGGATCGAGTTCTCATTGCCGCCGGCGACGGCGATGCCGACGCCGACGAAGCCGGCGAGCGCGGTGTGGATCGGCACGCGCGCACGGCCGCTGCCGAGGATCTTGTTCCGGACGATCGTCGTCCGCGCCTGCGGCGGCAGCGCCTCGTTCGCGTACGTGTTCGGGACGATCCCCGCGCCGTTCCGGTCCCAGACGGAATCGCGGATCACGACTCCGGTTGCGTTCGTCCCCGAGTATCCGATCGCCGACAGCCTCGCGAAGACGCTCGAGACCGTGGCGCGGCACGGCTTGCATTCGCCGACGTAGTACGCGGCGTCCGCGGCGCCCGAGACGTAGTCGTGGTCGATCGATCCCTTGACGCCGTCCTCGACGTAGATGCCGTAGCCCCGTACGTTCCACGCCGTCAGGTACGAGGCACGGAAGCGGTCGGCATCGACCCAGTAGAAGGCGTTTTCGAGGAAGTTGTGCGCCGACAGGTTTAGGATCGAGACGCCGTCGGCATGGACGACGATCCCGTTCTTGCGCGTGTCGTTGCCGTCGAGGACGACCTTGTTGCGGTCGGCGCCTCTGATCGTGACGTCGTGCTTGGAGGCCGGGACGACTGTTCCGCCCGGGTAGGTGCCGGGGCCGAGCACGATCGTGTCGCCTGGCTCCGCCTGCGCGATCGCCTGTTGCAGGGTCGGGGCGTCCTGCGGCACGTGGATCTGCGAGCCGGGGCCCGCGGCGCCGATCGCCGCGAACGCGAGCAGAAGCGACGTCCCGAGTCTCGCCACCTGCGGACCTACGCGCGCGCCCGACCCGGGGTTCCCGTTGGGAACCGAGGCGGTCGCTGTGGTGTAAGGCTCATACGCGGATGAGACGGAGAATCGCGCTTGCTTCGCTTGCCGGCGGCGTTGCCCTGCTGCTGCCGGCGGCCGCGTCGGCGGCGGCGGGCCCGAAGCTGCACGGCAACAACTTATTCAGCAACTGCCGCTTCAGCCATGTCGCCGACGACGACCCGATCGTGCACCCGCGCGAGCCGGGCAAGTCCCATCCGCACACCTTCTTCGGCAACACCTCGACGGACGCGTATTCGACCGTCGCGAGCCTGAGCGCGGCCGCGACGACCTGCAAGCCCCGCGCCGATCGCGCGGCCTACTGGGTGCCGACGCTCTTCCAGGACGGCCGCGAGGTGCGGCCGGCGAAGGGCCAGTTCTACTACGTCCTGCGCGGCTACGGCCAGATGCATCCGTTTCCCCTCGGGCTGAGGATGATCGCGGGGGACGCGCGGGCGCGAAGTCCGCAGAGCCCGCTCGTCACCTACTGGACCTGCGGCGGCCGCAGCGGCGTGAAGACGGCGCCGTCGGCCACGGTTCCGACCTGCGGGGTTGTCGACGCGCGGTTCCACGCGCTGATCAGGAAGTGCGAGACCTGCTCGCTCGTCCCGACGGAGATCCACACGCGGGAGAAGACGTTCCTCGAGCTGCACGTCAACTTCCCCGACTGCTGGGACGGAAAGCGGCTCGACAGCCCCGACCACCGCAGCCACATGGCCTACAGCCGGGACTACGTGTGCCCGGCCTCGCATCCCGTCAAGGTACCGCTGATCCGCGTCACGATCCGCTACCCGATCGCCGGCGGGAAGGGTGTCGTGCTCGCCTCCGGAGGCCAGTTCTCGGCTCACGCCGATTTCTTCAACGCCTGGAACCCGAGCGCCCTCGCGCGGCTCGCGGACGACTGCTTCCACGACCGGCCCTGCAACGATCCGCGGGCCCACCGCCGCTGACGAGCGGCTATCAGAACCCGTTTTGGGCAGTGGGACCGGTCCGATCCGGCTCGGCCCTGTGCCTGGCACCCGGGCAGGCCCCGTAGCGCGACGGCTCCTCGGGCCACGACCCGTTGCCTGGCACCGGGGCAGGTCCCGTAGCGCGACGGCTCCTCGGGCCACGACCCGTTGCCTGGCACCGGGGCAGGTCCCGTAGCGCGACGGCTCCTCGGGCCACGACCCGTTGCCTGGCACCGGGACCGGTCCGGTGGCGCCGTGGCTCCTTGGGCCACGACCCGTTGCCTGGCACCGGGACCGGTCCGGTTCGGCTCTGTGCGTCAGTGCCCCGCGATCGCGTGCGGGACGTAGGGCTCCTCGAGCCTCGCGATCTCGCCGTCGCTGAGCTCCAGCTGCTCGGCGGCGAGCGCGTCCTCGACGTGGAGAGGCTTGGTCGCGCCGACGACCGGCGCCGTGACGCCCGGCTTGTGGAAGAGCCACGCGAGCGCGACCTGGGCGCTCGGGACACCGCGCTCCGCCGCGACCTCGGCGACGCGATCGACGACGGCGAAGTCGACCTCCGGGTAGAGCTCGTCGATGAAGGGATCGGTGTCCGCGCGCACGGTCAGCCGCTCGCCGGCGGCGGTGCGGCTGCCGGCCAGCAGGCCGCGCGCGAGCGGGCTCCACGGGATGACCGCCACGCCCTGGTCGATGCACTGCGGGATCATCTCCCGTTCCTCTTCGCGATACAGCAGGTTGTAGTGGTTCTGCATCGAGACGAACTGCGTCCAGCTGCGCCGCTGCGCGACGGCTTGGGCCTTGGCGAACTGCCAGGCGTACATGCTGCTCGCGCCGATGTAGCGGGCCTTCCCGGCTCGCACCACCTCGTGCAGGACCTCTATCGTCTCCTCGATCGGCGTCAGGTCGTCCCAGCGGTGGATCTGGTACAGGTCGACGTAATCCAGCTCGAGCCGCCGCAGCGAGGCGTCGATCGAGGCGAGCACGTGCTTGCGCCCCAGCCCGCGGCCGTTCTCGCCGGGCATCGTCTGCCCGTACACCTTCGTCGCGAGGACGTACTCCTCGCGCCCGAGCAGCTTGCGCAGGATCCGGCCGGTCAGCACCTCGCTCTCGCCGCCGTTGTAGACGTCGGCCGTGTCGAAGAAGGTGACGCCGCCCTCGACCGCGCGCCGCACGATCGGCTCCGCGTCGGCCTCGCCGAGCGCCCACGGCCGGTCCTCGCTCGTGCCGAAGCTCATCATCCCGAGGCAGACACGCGAGACGCGCAGGCCCGTGCTTCCCAGATTCACGTACCGCAAGGCGCCAGAGACTAGCGGACGGCTTGACTCGCATCGACAAGCATCGTTACGATGAGCGTCGATATGAAGTCGCTCGAGCTGATCCGCTGCTGCCGGCCGCTGGGCGCGGAGGCTCTCGACGACGAGCAGGCCGAGGCGACGGCCGCGATCTTCAAGGCGCTCGCCGATCCGGCGCGCGTTAAGATCGTGAACGTGCTCGCGCGGAGCGACGGCGCGGTCTGCGCCTGCGAGTTCATGCCCGCGCTCGGGTTGACGCAGGCCACGGTGAGCCATCACCTCAAGAGGCTGACCGAGTCCGGGCTGCTCGAGCGCGAGCAGCGCGGCAAGTGGGCCTACTTTTCTCTCAACCCCGAGGCGATCTCGCGCCTCGAGGGACTCGTTCGGATCCCGGAGGTCGTCTCATGAGCATCGATACCGCCGAATCGCTGCGCGAGCAGGTGCGGCAGCGCTACGCCGAGGCCGCGCGCGCGGTCGGGGAAGGCTGCGGCTGCGGCGAGGACGCGTGCTGCGACGAGTTCGGGGAGTCGCTCTACACCGCCGAGCAGCGGAGTGAGGTCCCGTACGAGGCGGGGCTCGCTTCGCTCGGCTGCGGCAACCCGACCGCGGTCGCCGAGCTGCACGAGGGCGAGACGGTGCTCGACCTCGGCTCGGGCGGCGGCATCGACGTGATCCTCTCGGCGCGCCGGGTCGGGCCGACGGGGGTCGCGTACGGGCTCGATATGACGGATGAGATGCTCGCGCTCGCGCGCCGCAACTCCGCCGAGGCGGGCGTCAGGAACGTGCATTTCCTCAAGGGCGTGATCGAGCAGATCCCGCTGCCGGCGGAATCGGTCGACGTCGTGATCTCCAACTGCGTGATCAATCTCTCGACCGACAAGGCGGCCGTGCTGACCGAGATGGCGCGCGTGCTGAAGCCGGGCGGCCGGATCGGCGTCAGCGACGTCGTCGCCGAGGACCACCTTGCGCCCGAGCAGCGCGCGGAGCGTGGTAGCTACGTCGGCTGCATTGCCGGCGCGCTCTCCCGGAGCGAGTACGTCGCGGGGCTCGAGGCGGCGGGATTCGAGCACGTCTCGGTCGAGTTCACGCACGAGGTCGCCGACGGCATGCACGGCGCGATCGTCAAGGCCGTGAAGAGACGCGCGTGACCAGGGTGCTGTTCGTCTGCGTCGCCAACAGCGGCCGCAGCGTGATCGCCGAGCGGCTCTTCCGGCGGGCGGTCGACGGCCGCCACGAGGCCCGCTCGGCGGGGAGCGCGCCGGGCACGGCCGTGCATCCGGTCGTGCTCGAGGCGCTCGACGAGGTCGGGATCGACGCCGCGGATCACGTCCCGCACGCGCTTGACGAGGATCGGATCGACTGGGCGGACGTGGTCGTCGCGACCTGCGACGACGCGTGCCCGGTCGTTCCGGGCAAGCGTTACGTCAGCTGGAACCTGCCCGACCCGAAGGGCCGCCCGCTCGAGGAGGTGCGGGCGATCCGCGACGACATCGCCGGCCGCGTCGACGCGCTCGTGCGCGAGCTGGACGGCCCCGCGTCCGGCTGAGCAACGCAGCGCATTCGCAGTTGCGAGGGCGACGGCGGCGCCCTACCCTCGAACGGTGCTTCCCGGCGACCGTGCGCGGGTGAGCGGCGTCCGGCTCGGACTGCGTGCGAACGCCGCGCAGTTCAGCCTGCTCGTCGGCCTCAACGCGCTCGTCGGTGCGATGGTCGGATTGGAGCGGAGCGTCCTCCCGCTCGTCGGCCGTCGCGACTTCCATCTCTCCTCCGACGCCGCCGTCCTCGCCTTCGTCGTCGCGTTCGGCGCCGCCAAGGCGCTCGCGAACCTCGGCGCCGGCGCGCTCGCCGACCGCGTCGGCCGCAAGCGGCTGCTCGTGCTCGGCTGGCTGCTCGGTCTACCGGTCGCGCCGCTCGTCGCGCTCGCGCCGAGCTGGTGGCTGATCGTCGCCGCGAACGTCTTCCTCGGCGTGAACCAGGGCCTTGCGTGGTCGATGACCGTCGTGATGAAGATCGACCTCGCCGGGCCGGCGCGCCGCGGGCTCGCGCTCGGGCTGAACGAGTCGGCCGGCTATCTCGGAGTCGCCGTGACGGCGTTCGCTAGCGGCGCGCTTGCCGCGAGCATCGCCCCGCGGACGGTCGTCTGGGCGGGCGCGCTCGCGATCGCGATCGCCGGCACGCTGATCGCGACGGTCTTCGTCCGCGACACCGGCGCTCATGTGGCACAGGAGCAGCACGGCCACGGCGAGCGCAGGGCGCTGCCGTTGCGGACGGCCTTCGCCGAGGCGAGCGTCCGTAACCCGGTGCTCCGCGCCTGCTCGCAGGCGGGGCTCGTCAACAACCTGAACGACGCACTCGCCTGGGGCCTGGCGCCGCTCTACCTCGCCGCCCACGGCGCGACCGCCGCGAGGATCGGCGTCGTCGCCGCGGTGTACCCCGGTGTCTGGGGCTTTCTCCAGCTCGGCACCGGCTGGCTCTCGGACCACGCCGGCCGGAAGCCCCTGATCGCGGTCGGGATGCTCGTGCAGGCGGGCGGGCTCGCCCTGCTCGTCGCCGGCGGCGGAGCGTTCGTCCCCGCCCTCGCGGCGGCGGCGCTCCTGGGCGTCGGCACTGCGCTCGTCTACCCGACGCTGATCGCCGCCGTCTCCGACGTCGTCCAGCCGCGCGACCGCGCCTCAGTCGTCGGCGTCTACCGCTTCTGGCGCGACACGGGCTTCGCGGCCGGAGCGCTGCTCTCGGGCTTCGTGGCCGACTCGCTCGGGAGCGGCGCCGCGATCGCTATCGTCGCAGCGCTCACGGCCGCCAGCGGGCTCGTCGTGGCGGCGACGCCGTGGACGGCCTCCGCGCAGCCCCTCTCGGCGGACGAGGCGGTCAGCGTCTAACCCGCAGGCGGCGCAGCCGGCAGCGCTCGCGCACGACGCAGTCGCGGTCGACGCGCTCGAGCAGCGGGATCGCCTCCGGAGGGAGCTTCCGCTCCTTCGGGGCGAACTCCGCGACGAGCTCGGCGCCCGTCGCGTAGTGCTTCCGCACGTCGTGATCGTCGACGGCCTCCTCCACGAGCAGCCCGGCGCTCACCATCGCGTCCACGGCGGCGGCCGCCGGGTCGGCGGTGGCAAAGAGCGGACCACCGTCGATCTCGCAGACGGCGACGCCGTCCACCTCGACCACCGGGTCGGGCCTGATCACCTGGAGGTCGACCATCAGCCCGTCCGGCACAACCGCTTCTCGGAACCGGCGCAGGACGTGCACGACGTCCTCGGGCTCCATTCATCAGAGCGACCAGGAGAAGACGGCGATGTCGAACTCCGAGCGCGGCACATCGATCTCCGTCGCAGCGCCGACGCGGTAGCGGACCCGTTGGGCGAGCTCGTCCGAGAGCGAAGCCGCAGCCGCGGCGACCGCGTCCGCGTCTGGGTCGAACGCAAGCACCGTGGCCGCGTGCTCGGCGATCCCGCGCGTGAGCCGGCCGTCGCCGCAGCCGATCTCGACGACGCGCGTCGCCGCGAAGTCGGCCAGCCGCCGCAGCGCCGCGAGATGCGCTCCTTCCGGATCGAGGACGCCTGTCAACAGGCCGTCATTCTCGCGCTTGTCAATCTCGCCGTGCTGCGCGAAGCTGAAGGCGGGACGATGCGCAGGCTGGAAGGACACGAGATCGAGCAACTCGACCCGTATGTCTTCATGGCGGTGATCGGCAAGCGTGTCATCCACCCCGGCGGCCGCACCGCGACCGAGCAGCTGCTGCGGCGAGCGGACATCCACGAGGGCGACCGGGTGCTCGACGTCGGCTGCGGCGTCGCGACGACAGCGATTACGGTCGCCGAGAGGTTCGGCGCGAACGTGACCGCGGTCGACATCTCGCCGCTGATGCTCGAGCGGGCCCGGGCAAATGTCCGCGCGAGGCGTGCGGACGACCGCGTCACGATCGACGAGGGCGACATCGTCTCCCTCCAGTTCCCCGACGAGTCGTTCGACTGCGTCATCGCCGAGGCGGTGACGATGTTCGTGGAGCGGGAGCGCGCAGCCCGAGAGCTCGTCCGCGTCTGCCGGCGGGGCGGCCGCGTCCTCGCGACCGAGTTCATGTGGCGGCGACCGCCGACGGCGGAGGCGCGCGAGATCTTCCTCGGGCAGATCTGCCCCGGGATGAAGTTCGACACCGTCGAGGACTGGGTGCGGATCTACCAGAACGCCGGCCTCGCCGACGTGCGGATCGACGACGGGCCGTTCGAGATGATGACGTCGCGCGGCTTCCTTCAGGACGAGGGGCGCGGCGGCATGCTCGCGATCATGGGTCGCGTGCTGTCGAGGCCCGCGTACCTGAAGAAGATGGCCTGGCTGATGTCCCGCATGCGCCGCGCGGTTCCGTACCTGGGCTACGTCGCCGTCGCCGGCGAGAAGCAGCTGGCGTCCTCGCTGGACGCGGCGGGCAGCAGAGTCCGCGAGCCGGTCGACGCATGACCGCTCCGATGGCGCGCCGGACGATCCACGATGTCCTCGAGCGGGCGCGCCGGCGGATCGAGCGGCTCGAGCCGGCCGAAGCATGGGCGGCCGCCGAGCGCGGCGCGACGATCGTCGACATCCGCTCCGATCTCGCGCGCGAGAGCGGCGTCATTCCGGGCTCGCTGCACATCCCGCGCACGGTGCTCGAGTGGCGGCTCGATCCGGGCAGCCCGTGGCGGAACCCTCACGTCGGCGGCCTCGACACGCGGATCCTGATCCTCTGCGACCACGGCTATTCGTCGAGCCTTGCTGCCGGGGCGCTCGCCGAGCTCGGCTTCGCGCGCGTCGGCGACGTCATCGGCGGCTTCTCCGCCTGGGCGGAAGCCGGCCTTCCCGTCAAGCCGGGCCCGCGGCCGCACGACCGGCGCGCGCTCCCAGGGATGGCCCCGCCCGAGCCCTAGCTCAGCGGTAGCGGCGGGCGAAGTCGCGCATCGCGGCCTCGTCGGGAAAGGTGACGACCGCGCCCTCGGCGCCGGCCTCGAGCAGCCCCTCGACCTGCGCCGGCGATGTGCGCGGGATCACGCGCAGTTCGGGATGGCGCTCCTTGACGCGCCGCACCCGGTCGGCATCGACGCCGCGGGACGGGTGCCACGCGTCGCCGAGCTCGCGTGCACGGCGCACGGCGCGCTCGGAGCCGCCGCCGACCCAGATCTCCGGCCGCGGGGAGGGGTGCGGCTCCGCGGTTGCGTCGTGGAACGACCACCAGCGCCCCTCGAAGTCGCGCTCGCCGCTCCAGAGCGCGCGCATCAGCCGGATCGCCTCGTCGGCACGGCGGCCGCGGCCCGCGAAGTGGATGCCCATGAAGTCGAACTCGTCCCGGTGCCAGCCCATGCCGACGCCGAGCGTGAAGCGCCCGTCCGACAGCTCCTGCAGCGTCGCGACCTCCTTCGCCAGGTGCATCGGGTGGTGCAGCGGGACGAGGACGATCGACGTCCCGAGCCCGATCCGCTCCGTCCAGTCGGCGATCCAGCCGAGCGTGACGAGCGGGGCATAGACGCGGCCGTAGGGATCGACCGCCTCCGGCCCGACGATGATGTGCTCGGTCGCCCAGACCGAGTCGAAGCCGTGCTCCTCGGCCGCCTCGACCGCGCGACGGATCCCGTCGGGTGACGAGCCCTCCCCGAAGTTCGGCAGGATCACACCGAAGTGCACGACCCGAGGCTATCCACGGCGAGGGTGGCGAGGCTGGCGACGATCGACGCCGACGGGCGGCCGCACCTCGTCCCGATCGTTTTCGCGCTCGACGGCGACACGCTCTACTCGGCGGTCGACCGCAAGCCGAAGCGTTCGCGGCGGCTGCAGCGCATCGAAAATGCCCGCGCCCGCCCGGACGTGACGATCCTCGTCGACCACTACGAGGACGACTGGAGCCGCCTGTGGTGGATCCGGCTCCGCGGCCGCGCGCGCGTGCTCGACGAGGGCGAGGAGCGCGAGCGTGCGCTCGCGCTCCTGGCCCGGAAGTACCCGCGGTACCGCCTCGAGCCCCCCGACGGGGCGGTCCTCGCCGTGGACGTGACGGAGGTCCGCGACTGGACGGCGTCAGCCCGCTGAAGCGGAGAGGCCGAGCAGGAACCGGACTGCGCGGTCGACGACGAGGTCCTCGCGCGCGCGAAGCACGACGATCCGCACGCGCGTGCCCGCTGCCGCGATCTCCGCGTCAGGGACGGCCTCGGCGTTCAGGCTCGCGTCGAGGTGCACGCCGAGGAAGCCCAGGCGGTCGCAGACCTCCAGGCGGACTTGGGCGGAGTGCTCGCCGACTCCCGCCGTGAAGACCAGCGCGTCGATGCCGTCGAGCGAGGCGGCCATCGCCGCGACGGCGGCGGCGATCCGGTGTACATAGACGTCGAGCGCCAGCCGCGCCGCGGGATCGGCCGAGCGCTCGAGCTCCTCGACGCCGCCCGCGATCCCCGAGAGGCCGAGCAGGCCGGAGTCGTACTCGAGCGCGTGCTCGAGCTCACTAGGGGTTGCCGCTCCGACGCGCAGGAGGTGGAGGAGCGCCCCCGGGTCGACCGTGCCGGAGCGCGTCGCCATCGGCACGCCTTCCAGGGGCGTGAAGCCCATCGTCGTGTCGACCGAGCGCCCGTCGCGCACGGCGCTGATCGAGCAGCCGCCGCCGAGGTGGCAGACGACGAGCCGCGGGACGGAGACGCGCTCGGCGGCCCACTGCACGGAGAGCCCGTGGAAGCCGTAACGGCGAATCCCGTCCTGCTCGCGGAACCGCCGCGGCAGGGCGTAGGTCGCGGCCTCGGCGGGCATCGTCGCGTGGAACGCCGTGTCGAAGACGGCGACGTGCGGGACCCCGGGCAGGGTGCGGCGCGCATGGTCGACGGCCGCGAGCGCCGGTCCGTTGTGGAGCGGCGCGAGCTCGGCGAGGGCGACGAGATCGCGCTCCAGCTCGTCGTCGATCAGCACCGGGTCGCGGAAGCGCGCGCCGCCGTGGACGATCCGGTGCCCGACCGCGACGAGATCGCCCGGCGCGTCCTCGAGCGACGCGATCGCCTCGGCCGAGCCGTCCTCCTCGACCGCGGAGAGCTTCAGGCTCGTCGAGCCCGCGTTGACGACGAGGACGGCCGTCACAAGACGAGTTTTAAGGCCAGGTCCAGTCGCGGATGCTCGGGTCGTCCTCGCCGTGCTCGCGCGTCCACGCGCGGGCGCGGATCCGCCGGTCGTCCATCTCCTGACGCAGCCGTCCGGCCTTCGCCGCGAGTCCCGGCACGCGGTCGATCACGTCCTTCACGAGGTGGAAGCGGTCGAGGTCGTTCAGCATGACCATGTCGAACGGCGTCGTCGTCGTCCCCTCTTCCTTGTAGCCGCGCACGTGCAGGTTGCCGTGGTTCGTGCGCCGGTAGGTCAGCCGGTGGATCAGCCACGGATAGCCGTGGTAGGCGAAGACGATCGGCCGGTCGGGCGTGAATAGAGCGTCGAACTCGCGGTCGGAGAGACCGTGAGGGTGCTCGGTGTCCGGCTGCAAGCGCATCAGGTCGACGACGTTCACGACGCGCACCTTCAGCTCCGGGAGGTGCTCGCGCAGGAGCGCGGCGGCGGCGAGCGTCTCGAGCGTCGGGATATCGCCGGCGCACGCGAGGACGACGTCGGGCTCACCGTCGCCGTCGGATGAGGCCCACTCCCAGATCCCCACACCGCGAGTGCAGTGCAGGATCGCATCGTCCATCGACAGGTAGTTGAGCGCGGGCTGCTTGCCGGCGACGATCACGTTCACGTAGTGGCGGCTCCGCAGGCAGTGATCGGCGACCGAGAGGAGCGTGTTCGCGTCGGGCGGGAGATAGACGCGGATGATCTCCGCCTTCTTGTTCACGACGTGGTCGATGAAGCCGGGGTCCTGATGCGAGAACCCGTTGTGGTCCTGCCGCCAGACGTGTGAGCTCAGGAGGTAGTTCAGCGACGCGATCGGTCGCCGCCAGGGAATCCCGCGCGTCACCTTCAGCCACTTCGCGTGCTGGTTGAACATCGAGTCGACGATGTGGATGAAGGCCTCGTAGCAGTTGAAGAGCCCGTGGCGGCCGGTGAGGAGGTAGCCCTCGAGCCAGCCCTGGCAGAGGTGCTCCGACAGGACCTCGACCACGCGACCCTCCGGCGCGAGGCCCTCGTCGGGCGGCAGCGTCTCGGCCTCCCAGGCGCGCGCGGTGACGGCGAAGACGTCGTCGAGTCGGTTGGACGCGGTCTCGTCCGGGCCGAAGAGGCGGAAGTTGGCGGGGTTCTGCGCGATCACGTCGCGCAGGAAGCCGCCGAGCACGCGCGTCGCTTCGCTGAAGGTCGTGGCCGGCTCCTCGACGTCGATCGCGTAGTCGCGGAAGTCGGGCAGCGAGAGATCGCTTAGCAGGACGCCGCCGTTCGCGTGCGGGTTCGCGCTCATCCGGCGCTCGCCTCGCGGGGCGAGCGCGGCCAGCTCCGGGACGAGCCGCCCGTCGCCGTCGAAGAGATCGCCGGCTCGGTAGCTCCGCATCCAGTCCTCGAGGATCTGCAGGTGCGCCGGGTTCTCGCGCACGGCGAGCACGGGCACCTGGTGGGAGCGCCACGTGCCCTCGACCGGGACGCCGTCCACCTCCTTTGGCCCCGTCCAGCCCTTCGGCGTGCGCAGCACGAGCATCGGCCAGCGCGGCCGGGTCTCGACCCCGCCTTCACGCGCGTGGCGCTGGATCGTGGCGATCTCGTCCAGCGCCTCGTCGAGCGCGGCCGCCAGCGCTTGGTGGACGACGGCCGGCTCGTCGCCCGAGACGAGAAGCGGCCGCCAGCCGTAGCCCTCGAAGAGCGAGACGAGCTCCTCCTCAGGGATGCGCGCGAGCACGGTCGGGTTCGCGATCTTGTAGCCGTTCAGATGCAGGACCGGCAGGACCGCACCGTCGGTGCGCGCGTTCAGGAACTTGTTGCAGTGCCAGCTCGTCGCGAGCGGGCCGGTCTCGGCCTCGCCGTCGCCGACGACGCAGGCGACGAGCAGGTCGGGATTGTCGAACGCGGCGCCGAACGCGTGCGCGAGTGCGTAGCCGAGCTCGCCGCCCTCGTGAATCGAGCCCGGCGTCTCCGGCGCGACGTGGCTCGGGATGCCGCCGGGGAACGAGAACTGGCGGAACAGCTCGCGCAGACCCGCCTCGTCCTCGCGGATGTGCGAATACAGCTCGCTGTAGGTGCCCTCGAGATAGGCGTTGGCGACGAGGCCGGGCCCGCCGTGTCCCGGGCCGGTGACGTAGATCGCGTTCAGGTCTCGGGCGCGGATCGTGCGGTTCAGGTGGACGTAGAGCAGATTCAGCCCGGGCGTCGTGCCGAAGTGGCCGAGCAGGCGGGGCTTCACGTGCTCGGGCCGCAGCGGCTCCCGCAGCATCGGGTTGTCGAGCAGGTAGATCTGCCCGACCGAGAGGTAGTTCGCGGCGCGCCAGTAGGCGTCGATCAGGCGCAGCTCGTCGGCGGAGAGCGGAGCCCGCTGCTCCTCGGCGGCCGGCCGGTCTGTCGCGTGGACGTCGGTCATGCAACGGAGATGCTGACATCTCGCGACGAGACGGGTAGCCGGAGCAGCGGGCTGCGTCCGTTCGAGCTCGCGGTCACGCGACCGTGACCGTGAGGCGGAGCACGTTGTCCTCGCCGACCGTCTTCACGCCCGGCATGTAGTCCTCGCCGGCCTTCGTCGTGAAGCGGTAGACGCCCTTGTCGGAGAACGTGACCTTCGCGACCGCGCCCATGTGCGCCATCGTCCCCGGTCCGACATGCCCGCGGAGCCCCAGTCCCATCGGGGTCTTCAGGTTCCGCACGAGCACGGCCGCGCCCGAAGTCTTGACGAGCTGGTGGGGCATGGCGTCGGTGTTTTTGAAGGTGATCCAGCCGCCGCGGCGAAGGACGACTGACTGCGTGGCCCGGAACGGATTCTCGTTCACCGACCAGCTGTGGCAGCCGCGCGTCTGGTGGCGGATGACGACCGAGGCGTGGCCGGCGGCCGTGGAGGCCGGAGCGAGGCTCGGGACGAGGGCCGCTGCGAGAGCGGCGACGAGAATCGGGACGGCGTGCCAGGTGCGCATGGAGGCTCCTTTTCGAGGGCTGGTATGCAGCAGTGTCCGCCGCGCGAGCCTCGGGGCCATCCGGTGCGCCCCTGAACCGGACTGCCTCTTACCCGCGCGCCGGCTGCGGTCTCTCCGCAGCCCCGAGCTACCAGCTCTTCAGCGAACGCCCCTGCGGCCGCGTGCGCAGGCGCACGCGGGCGTCGACGGCGACGCAGCCGCCCGGCAGGCCGATGACCGGGTTGAGGTCGAGCTCGGCGACCTCGGGCAGGTCCTCGGCGAGCCGGGAGAGGCGGTGGACGAGTTGGAAGAGCGCCGTCGCGTCGGCCGCCGGCGTCCCGCGGAAGCCGCCGACGAGCCGGCCGGCCTTGCCCCCGAGGACGAGCTCCTCGGCGTCGACGTCGGTCAGCGGCGCGATCCGGAAGCCGGCGCCGCCGATCAGCTCGGCGAGGACGCCGCCCGGCCCGAAGGCTACGAGCGGTCCGAAAACGGGATCCTGGACGACGCCTGCTAGCAGCTCGACGCCGCCCGAGATCATCGGCTGGACGAGCAGCGGCGGCCCGATCCGCTCGGCCGCAGCCCGGACATCGTCCTCTCCGGCGAGATCGAGCGCGACGCCGCCGCTCTCTGTCTTGTGCACTCCCGCTCCTGCCGTCTTGACCACGACGGGATGGCCGAGCTCGCGGGCGGCGGCGACCGCGTCATCCACATTTACGGCGAGCCGCTCGGGAACCAACGGCAGCCCGTAGGCCGAGAGCAGCTCGCGCGTCGCGGCGGGCTCGAGCCAGACGTCGTCCGTGCTCGAGAGCACGGCCTCGACGAGCTGCCGGGCGGCCGCCGCGTCGACGCCGTCGAGCGCCGGGACCGACCCCGCCGGGCGGCGCAGCCACTCGGCCCGCTCGGCGGCGAGCCCGAGCGCCCGCGCTGCGGACTCCGGATACGCGAACGCGGCGGCCGGCGAGCCGACCTCCCGCAAGGCCTGCGGCGTCCCTTCCGCGCTGACGACCACGGCGAGCACCGGCTTGCCGCACGCAGCCTCTCGCTCGGCCGCAGTCCGGATCGCGGCGGCGACCTCGTCCGCTCCGGCGACGACCGGAGGGACGAAGAGCGCGATCACGGCGTCGATCCCCGGATCGCGCAGGAGATGGGGAAGCGCCTGCTCGTACGTGGCCCCGGTGGCGGAGCCGAGCAGGTCGACGGGGTTCGCCAGGCTCGCCTCGATGGGCAGCACCTGGGCGAGGGCCTCCCGCGTCGCGGCGGCGAGCCCGGGCAGCTCGAGCCCGGCCGCGTCGCAGGCGTCGGCACAGAGGATGCCGAGCCCGCCTGCATTCGTCACGACGGCGACACGCCGGCCCTCGGGAAGCGGCTGGCCCGAGAGGAGCGCGGCGACGTCGACCAGTTCCTCGAGCGTGCGCGCGCGCAGCACGCCGGCCTGGCGGAAGAGCGCCGCGACCGCGGCGTCCGAGCCGGCGAGGGCGGCGGTGTGCGAGCTCGCCGCGCGCGCACCGGCGCTCGTGGTTCCCGCCTTGAGCGCGAGAATCGGCTTCCGCCGCGCGAGCCGGGCGGCGAGGCGGCCGAACTTGCGCGGGTTCCCGAAGGACTCGAGGTAGAGCAGCACCACGTCTGTGCCGTCGTCCTCCTCCCACCACTCGAGCAGGTCGTTCGAGGACACGTCTGCCTTGTTCCCGACCGAGACGAAGGCGGAGAAGCCGAGCCCCCGCTCGGAGGCCTTCTCGAGCAAGGCCAGCCCGAGCGCGCCGCTCTGCGAGGAGAACGCAATCCGGCCGGGCGGCAGCGCCCGCGGCGCGAAGGTGGCGTTCAGCCCGATCCCCGGGACGGCGACGCCGAGGCAGTTCGGGCCGATCAGCCGGCCGCCGTGGGCGCGGACGAGGCCGAGCAGCCGCTCCTGGCGCTCGGCGCCCTCGACGCCCAGCTCGGCGAAGCCGGCCGAGATGACGCAGAGGGCCGGGACGCCCTTCCGCAACGCCGCCTCGGCCGCCCCGATCACGTGCTCGCCGGGGACGCAAACGACGGCGAGGTCGACCGTGTCCGGGATCTCCTCGATCGTGCGGTAGCCGCGCACTCCGGCGACCGCCTCGCCGGTGCGGTTGACGGGGTAGGCGGCGCCCCTGAAGTCGGCTGAGAGGATGTTGCGGAAGAGCTCGCCGCCGATCGACCCGCGCCGCCGCGACGCGCCGATCACGGCGACCGTCTCCGGCGTGAAGAACGGACGCAGCGAGGCGGCGACGGCGACGTGATCCCGCTCGTCGACGCGGGTGCGGAAGCGCTCGGTCGCCTCGATCGGAAACCGCACCTCCATCTCGCCTCCCGCGAGCTCGCGCGCGATCTCGAAGCCTGCAGCTCGTCGGCGACCGCGAAGGCCACCTCGGCGGCCTCGGGATCTCGGAGACGGGCGTACTCGGCGACGGCGACGACCCGCTCGGCGCTCCCGTCGTCGGCCTGGACGCCGATCAGCGCTCCGCGGTCGCTCCAGTCGGGCTCGAGGAAGTGCTCGACGAGGGCGGCGTCGACGCGGCGCGCTCCGTGGAAGCGCAGGTAACGGCTGCGCTCCGACAGGCGGGAGAAGAATGCGACGAGGGCGTCGACGTCGGTGCGCGCGGGCGCCCTCAGCCGGAGGGTTGTGCCGTCGCGGAGGATGACGTCGACCGCGCCGGTCGCTGTGATGGTCGGCGATCTCGTCGGCAAGGTGCTTCTGCCCGCTTTATACACGGGCCTGTCGGCACCTCTTCGGGCGGCGCGGCAAAGCCGCAGCCCGAATCAGGCCGTGCGCGGATGCAGCGACTGCGTCCCGGGGCAATGCTCCGACAAAGCCAGGGAGGTGACGACGATGCAGTCGGCAGACGAACTCGACGAGCGGCCGGGGACGGGCAGAGCAGCCGGTTCGGTCAGCCGCATCGTCGTCGCCGCCGACGACTCCCCCGGCGGCCGGAATGCCGTCGAGGCCGGGATCGAGGTGGCGCGCGCGGCCGGCGCCGTCGCCATCATCGTCTACGTCTGCCGAGCACCCTTCTCGCTCGCCGGGGACGCCTACTACGAGCGTGCCTTCGCCGTCGAGGTCGAACGGGGGCGAGACGCGGTCGAGGCGGCGGCGGCGCACGCGGCCGAGGCCGGGGTCGAGACCGAGACGGAGATCCTCGAGGGCGACCCGGCCGAGCTGATCCTGCGACTGGCGCGCCTGCGCGACGCCGACCTGATCGTGATCGGGACCCGCGGCCTCAGCTCCATCGCGCGGGTGGTGATCGGCAGCGTCTCGACCGCCGTCGTCCACGGTGCCGACCGCCCGGTGCTCGTCGTCACGCCCCGGGCCGGAAGGGGACTGCGGGCCGCCTGAGCCGCGTCGCGCTGCGGCGCGGCGTCTTCCTCCGATCGAGGCACCGGGGTACCCTCCGCACGTGGAAGCCGTCACGCCGAGCCACAGCAGGCTGCGCGCCCTGCTCGACGCCAGCATGGCGATCACCTCGGAGCTCTCGCTCGACTCGCTCCTGCAGCGGCTCGTCGAGACGGCAGCGGAGCTCATCGGCGCCCGTTACGCCGCCCTCGGCGTGATCGACCGCAGCGGCTCCCAGCTGGAGCGCTTCCTCACCACCGGGATCGACACGGAGACGCATGCGGCGATCGGGGATCTGCCGCGCGGCCGCGGCATCCTCGGCGTCCTGATCCGCGAGGCGACGCCGCTCCGTCTGCACGACCTGACGCAGGACCCGCGGTCGGTGGGCTTCCCGCCCAACCACCCGCCGATGCGCTCCTTCCTCGGCGTGCCGATCCTCCTGCGCGGAGTCGCCTACGGCAACTTCTACTTGACCGAGAAAGCGGGGGGCGAGGACTTCACCGACGAGGACGAGGAGCTCGTCCGCCTGCTCGCGGGCCAGGCGGCCGTCGCGATCGAGAACGCGCGCTTGTACGAGGCGGCGACGAACTGGTCGCGCCAGCTCGAGTCGCTGAACGAGGTCAGCAACGCGCTCGCCACGGAGACCGACCTCGACCGCCTGCTCGACCTGGTCGCGAGGCGGCTGCGCGAGCTGCTCGACGCCCGGCTCGTCACCGTCCTCCTGCCCGTCGGGAGCGATGAGCTGCGCTTCACGGCCGCCGCCGGCCACGACGTCGACGACCTGGTCGGGCAGACGATGTCCCGCTCGGGGTCGAAGAGCGGCCGCGTGCTCGAGCGCGGGCGTAGCGAGCGCGTCGACTCGGTGCTCGACGACGTCGAGGTCAACCGGGAGGTCACGCGGCGCCTCGCTGCTCGCACCGGCCTGTGGGTGCCGCTCGTCGCGCGCGATCGCGCGATCGGGGTGATCGAGGTCCACGACAAGCTCGGCCCCGACGCCCGCTTCTCCGACACCGACCTCCGCCTGGCCGAGACGTTCGCCTCGCGCGCGGCCGTCGCCGTCGACCTCTCGCAGCGGATCGCACGCGACGCACTGCGCCGCGTGGTCGACGCCCAGGAGCTGGAGCGCCGCCGGCTCGCGCGCGAACTGCACGACGAGACCGGGCAGGCACTGACCTCGATCCTGCTCGGGCTGAAAGGCGTGGAGGAGGCGCTGCCCGAGGACGCCTCTCGTACGGCGGTAGCCGGCCTGCGCGAGCTCGTCGTCGGGACGTTGCAGGACGTCCGCCGGCTCGCCGTCGAGCTCCGGCCGAAGGCGCTGGACGACTTCGGGCTCGTGCCGGCGCTCGAGCGCCTCACCATCAACTTCGCGGAGCAGACGGGCATCACGGTCGACTTCGAGGCCGCGCTTCCCGAGCGGCTGCCGGGCGAGGTCGAGACCGCCCTCTACCGGATCGTCCAGGAGTCGCTGACGAACGTCGTCAAGCATGCGAGAGCGCGTAACGTCACCGTCGTGCTGACACGGCGAGGGACGGCGGTGACCGCGGTCGTCGAGGACGACGGGCAGGGCTTCGATCCGGAGCAGACGCGCGACGACGGCTTCGGGCTCGTGGGCATGCGCGAGCGGTTGTCGCTGCTCGACGGTCGTCTCGAGATCGAGTCGAGCCCGGCCGGAGGCACGACGATCGCGGTCGAGGTGCCGCTCGGATGAGCGTCGCTCGCCTTCGGCTCGCTCCCGTGGGGGAAACCATGTTTCCCCCACGAGCCGCCTTCTTGAGGTACGACCGGGGGAACCTCCCGGTTCCCCCGGTCACGACGCCCCCTCCCCCGCTCATGGGTCAGGTTGCCCCGTGAGCGTCCGCATCCTGATCGTCGACGACCATGCAGTCGTCCGGGCCGGTCTCGCCCTGCTCCTGAACGCCGAGGAGGACATGGAGGCCGTCGGCGAGGCCGGAAGCGCACGCGAGGCGATCTTCCAGGCCCGCTCGCTCGAGCCCGACGTGGTCCTGATGGACGTCGTCATGCCCGACCAGAGCGGGCTCGAGGCGGTGCCGACGCTGCTGCACGAGCATCCCGAGACGAAGGTGCTCGTGCTCTCGATGCAGGACGATCCGCACTACGTGCGCGAGGCGTTTTCCGTCGGCGCGAGCGGCTACGTGTTGAAGGAGGCGGCGGACACCGAGCTCGTGGCTGCGATCCGCGAGGTCGCCCGGGGCGGCCGGTACGTCAATCCGGAGCTCGGCGCGCGTCTCGTGGCCGCCGAGGCCGCGGCGGAGCGGCGCGCCGACGAGGATCCGCTCTCTGACCGCGAGCGCGAGGTCCTGCGCCTGCTAGCGCTCGGGCACACGAACCAGGAGATCGCGAAGTCGCTCTACATCTCGGTGCGCACGGCCGAGACGCACCGCGCGCACATCATGCAGAAGCTCCGCCTCTCGAGCCGGGCGGAGCTCGTGCGCTACGCGCTCGCGCAGGGCCTGCTCGAGGAGTAGCGTCCCGCGTCGGAACGGCGACGGGCCGCCCGGAGGCGGCCCGTCAGGTTGAGGTGCAGGATTGCTTACGTCGTCGGAACGGGAGTCCCGCCGGCCTTTGCGGCCGGCTTGCGCAGGAAGCTGAGCGCTGTCTCCCGATTGCGGAGCGCACCGCCGATTGCGAGGACTGCGAAGCCGATGCCGGAGAGCAGCAGGGCGACGCCGACCACGATCCCGAAGACCGACAGCTGCTCGGCCATGTAGCTCGTGTTGAGCGCGGTCGTGAGCGCCGTCTCGGTCACCCAGATGGTGCGGCGGCCGTTCTCGACGGGCTGCTTCGTCTTCGAGTCGACGAGGGCGTAGGCCGGGTCATTCGTCGCGCCCTGGCCGTCGGTGAACTTCGCCGGCGCACCGGGCTTCGCGATGAAGCGGCCCATCTGCGCGTAGGTCAGGCCGTTGGTGGCCTCCAGCGCGTGAATCCGCATGTAGCTGGCGAAGGCCCGCGCGCGGTCGCCGTTGTTGATCGGCTTCCCGGCCACGTCGACCGTAGGGAGATCGATGCTCGCCGGCAGTCCCGCCTTCTTCGCCTCGGCGGCGATCGCCGACGGTGTCATGTCGGGCGAGCCGACGATCTGCTCGAGCTTGAGGCTGTCGCGAACGGTGCTCCGTCCGTTGACGCCCATGACGATTGCGGCGACGCCGAACGCGACGAGGACTGCCGCGGCGACGATGCCACCGATCTCGAATAGCTTGCGCATCTCAATACTCCTCTTCCGTCGCGGCCGAGCCTCCGCCTTCGAGCTCTGACCTTTGTGGATCCAGCTTCGTCGCGGGCCTCCGCGCTTTCATCGGGGGCTCTGCTGAAGCCGGCTGCGGTGATCCCTCGCCTGCGCTGCGGCTTTCCCGTAGTCGAAGACGCCGGCGAGCTCGATCGCCCACGCGCGAATCGCGGGCCAATCGCGCGCATCGCTCGCCGGGAGACGGCTGAGCGGGAAGCGGAGAACGTCGGGATCGATGACGCCGCCGAAAACCGCAATTGTGCGGGGAACGACGTCAGGTACCT
>WNGD01000253.1_pt1 | contig 70107 bp, 75 predicted proteins | sample 5400671 | NCBI WGS metagenome assembly WNGD01 (sample SAMN13153369, study PRJNA577476) | soil metagenome | isolation source: 40 cm soil or saprolite under grassland replicate 2 | place: USA:California | collected 2016-06-15
GCTCAACAGCTTTCTGCTGGCCTTGATGGATTTCCTGGGAGTGTCCAATGTTCCCAAGCAGATGCGCATCTTTGACGCTCACCCTTTCCAGGCTGTTCGCCTCTTGCTTGGCTCACTCCTGACTTTTAAATAGCCCTGCTTCTTGTTTATGCACTATGGCATCTTGTGTGGCAATAGGGTACAATGGGGGAGATCATACAATGGGTGGAGATTGCAGTCCCCAGATTGTTTGTTCACGCATGAGAGCATGGCAGCCCCGGCGGCAGGATGTGCCGGGGTGTAGGGCCTGGTGTATATACGTATGCCTTATTAAGAATATGGTAAATGGAGAACAGCCTATGGCGATCAGCAATGCAACTCTGGCAGGGTTGGACCGCACACAACTGCTGGAGATGCACTACAAGATGGCACTTTTGCGCCGCTTCGAGGAGAAGAGTGCCGAGGAGTACACACGTGGAAAAATTGGCGGCTTTATGCACCTGTATATAGGGCAGGAGGCCGTTGGTGTAGGCAGTATCAGTACGTTGCGCCCGCAGGATAAGATCCTGTCCAGTTACCGCGAACATGGACAGGCGCTGATGCGAGGGGTGGAGCCGGGCGCTGTGATGGCGGAACTGTTTGGCAAGGTGACCGGATGCAGCAAGGGCAAGGGTGGCTCGATGCACATGTGGAGCAACGAGCTGGGGCTTTATGGCGGCAATGCCATTGTGGCTGCCCAGATGCCGATTGCCGCCGGGGTGGCCCTGGCTGAGCAATATAAGGAGAGCGATGCCATCGTGGCCTGCTTCTTTGGCGACGGGGCAGTGGATGAAGGGGCTTTCCACGAGTCGCTCAATCTGGCGTCGATCTGGAAGCTGCCCGTGGTGTATATCTGCGAAAATAACCAGTATTCGATGGGGATGGCGGTGGAGAAGGCGTGGGCGGTCGACAGCTTGATGCCACGCGCGGCGGCGTATAATATGCCCGGCCAGCAGGTTGATGGCATGGATGTGATCGCGGTTTACGAGGCGGTGAAACCGGCGGTGGAGCGAGCGCGCAATGGCGAGGGCCCTTCGCTGCTGGAGATTAAGACGTACCGTTTCCGCGGGCATTCGATGACCGACCCGGCGTACTATCGCACGCGCGAGGAGGAGCACAAGTGGCGCAACTCACGCGATCCCATCGGTATCTTCGAGAAGAAATTGCTCGAGCACCGCATAGCGACGCAGGCGGAATTCGATGAAAACGATGCGAAGGCTACCCAGGTTGCAGAGGAGGCGGCGGATTTTGCCGAGAATAGCCCGTTTCCTGAACCGGAAGAACTTTTTACGGATGTGATGGTTGATAATTCTACTGCACTTGCCTATCGTTACGAGAGGAAATAGAAGAAACTAAACTGAGGAAGAGTACATGCGCACGATTACCTACCGGGACGCGCTGCGAGAGGCGATTCGCGAGGAGATGCAGCGCGACGAGCGTGTTTTCATTATGGGCGAGGATATCGCCGGTTACGGCGGCACGTATGCCGTTTCCAAGGGACTATTTGAGGAATTCGGCGAGAAGCGCGTGCGCGATACGCCGCTGGCAGAAGAGGTGATTACAGGGGCGGCCATCGGCGCGGCGCTGAACGGCCTGCGGCCGATCCTGGAACTGATGACGATCAATTTCAGCCTGCTCGCCAGCGACCTGATCGTGAATAGCGCGGCCAAGATGCGCTATATGTTCGGGGGGCAGCCGGAGGTGCCGCTGGTCATTCGCACTCCGGGCGGGGGCGGCGCGCAGCGCGGGGCGCAGCACTCGCAGATGCTGGAGTCCTGGTATGCCCATATTCCTGGCCTGAAGGTTGTCCTGCCCGCGACTCCCTACGACGCCAAGGGTATGCTCAAGTCGGCGGTGCGCGATCCTGACCCGGTGCTCTTTATCGAGCACGAGCTGCTCTACAATGTGAAGGGCGAGGTGCCCGACGAAGGGGTTGAATACTTCGTGCCTCTCAACCAGGGCGAGGTGAAGCGCGAGGGACGGCACGTGACGATCATCACTTTCTCACGTATGCTGCACGTGGTGACTCCAGCAGCGGAGGACCTGGCAAAGGAAGGCATCGAGGCAGAGGTGATCGACGCGAGGAGCATTCGCCCCATCGATATCGACCTGCTCGTAGATTCTGTGAAGAAGACGAACCGCGTCGTCATTGCCGAAGAGGGATGGAAGTATTATGGCACCGGTCAGGGGCTGGCTGCGCTGATCTATGAATATGCCTTCGACTACCTGGACGCGCCCATCCAGCACGTGACCAGCGCCGATGTGCCGATGCCGTACTCGAAGGTGCTGGAACGGGCTGCCCTCCCTAATAAAGATGATGTGATCAAGGCAGTGAAGGCGATTGTGCCAGCGGCCCTTGTCGCCAGATAGGCCTGGAGTGGTTGTTATGAACAATGTGGAAATGCCCAAGATGGGCGACACGATGGAGACCGGTAAGATTCTCAACTGGATTAAAAAAGTGGGCGACGTGGTAAAGAAGGGTGAGCCGCTGGCCGAGGTGGAGACCGACAAGGTCAATATCGAGATAGAGTCCTTCTACAATGGCACCCTGCGCAAGATCCTGGTGCCCGAGGGCGAATCGACCCCTATAGGAGCGCCCATCGCGTTGATCGGCTCGCCCGACGAGCCACTGCCGGAGGATGCAAAAGGTAAGTCCGATGGGGCGCCCGCCAGAGAGGCGGCCAGGCCGTCAAATGGGGCGACGAAGGCTGCCGCGCCTGCTCAAACGAGCACGGCGGCAGCTCCCGCGCCAACAGCGCAAGCGGCACCCGCGCCTGCCCAGGTGAGTACGGCCACGGTTGAGCGCGCTCCCACGGAGCGTATCTTCATTTCGCCACTGGCACGCCGCCTGGCAACGGAACACCAGCTTGACTACAGCCACATCCAGGGCACGGGTCCCAACGGGCGTATCATTAAGCTGGATGTCGAAGCGGCACTGGCGAGGCAGCCGCAAGTGGCGCCCGCTGCACCGGCAGCACAGCCCATGCCCGCGCCCGAGCCCGAGGCGGTTCCTGCTGCTGTAGAGGCCGGCGAAGTGGTGGAGATCCCGCTGACGGCGATGCGGCGTACTATTGCCAGGCGCTTGAGCCAGAGCATGCAGACGGCTCCGCACTTCTATATGACCAGCGTTATCGACACGGGCAAGCTGGCAGCGCTGAGGCAGCAAATCAACGAGTACGCGGCACACGAACCCGAGCCGGTCAAGGTGAGCTTCAACGACCTGATCATCAAGGCGGTGGCGCGGGCGCTGGTGCTGGTGCCGCAGGTGAACGTCTCCTTTGCGGAGGACCGCATCTTGCAGAAGAAGCAGGTGCATGTCGGTATGGCGGTGGCGCTTGAGCAGGGGCTGATCGTGCCTGTGATACGCAACGCTGACCGGCGCGGCATTCTGGATATTGCGCGGGAGGCAAAGCGGTTGGCGGAGGCCGCGCGCAGTGGTAAGCTGCGGCCCGAGGAGTTCAGCGGGGGCACTTTTACCGTGAGCAACCTGGGCATGTTCGACGTGGATAGCTTCACGGGGGTGATCAATCCGCCGGAATCGGCCATTCTGGCCGTGGGCTCGATTACGCCAACGCCGGTGGTCGAGGATGGCCAGGTGGTGGTGCGCGACCGCATGAAGGTGACGATGTCTTCGGACCACCGGGCTGTCGATGGAGCAACGGCTGCACGCTTTTTGCAGCAGGTCAAACGGCTGCTGGAGGAGCCGCTTGGTTTGCTGGTGTGATGGACTGGGACACGGTGATTATGTCGACACGTACGATTAATGGAGTGACGCTGGCGCTGCTGCAAGGGGATATTGTAAAGGTGCAGGCGGATGCGATTGTCAACGCGGCGAACACTGGCCTGGCGGGAGGCGGCGGGGTGGATGGGGCGATTCACCGTGCCGGTGGGCCGAGCATTATGGAGGAGTGCCGCAAGATCGGCGGCTGTCCTACCGGCAGCGCGGTGGCAACGACGGCGGGGAGGTTGCCGGCAAAGTATGTGTTCCATGCCGTGGGGCCGGTATACCATGGCCGGAATGAAGATGAACGGCTTTTGATGGGCGCTTACCAGAGCTGCCTCGACCTGGCAGAGCAGTATAAGTTAGAAAGCATAGCTTTCCCTTCGATCAGTACGGGGGTCTATGGTTATCCACTGGAACTGGCGGCGCCTGCTGCGCTGCGCACGGTGATCGAGCATATCAAGAAGCCGACGAGCCTGAAGCAGGTGACGTTTGTGCTATTTGGCGACAGGGCATACCAGGCATTTGAGCAGGCGCTGGAAAAGTTCTCGTGATTGTCGCTTATTTAATCTTGTCTATGCCGACAGCGGCTATGATGAAGATGGCCAGGCTCACGGCAGCGAAACTAATCCAACCTGCTGTCCCTCCGATGAAAACAACGAAGAGAAGGCCGAACAGGTGGCATCATATGGTGTTTTCCTCCGATTTGAACTCTCCTGAACACACAGATTTCTCAATCGATATACGCTTGAGAGAATGCAGAGTTGAATGAAGCGCAGCCTGGCCGCCTGCACTCCCGTTTCTGACTGAGTGATAGTATATATTTCTTGACAAGGAAAATAAAAAAAGTGTATACACATATTATGATATAGTAATCAGTGTTGTCGAAAATTGATACCTCGCGGTGATGAGGGAAGGTTCTGGCTAAGAAGGACATTTCTAAGGCTGGAGCATCTTCAGGAGCGTTTTCTCCAGTGTTGTAGGGGATGTTCTTGCGCTGTAAATAGGCGATGGTTTATCAGGGAATAAGCAGGCTGATACTGCATAGAGTATGCTCAAAAGTGAATACAGATTTGCAACTCCAGTCTCTGGATACAACTGAAGGAAGAATCGTCATTGCGCGGGTGCATGAGCTCCTGCGGCGGCGGATTCTTGATGGGACGATTCCTCCGGGGACTGTGCTCTCCCAGGTCCAGCTTGCACAACAACTGGGGGTGAGTCGCACCCCGCTGAGGGAGGCGCTGCGCCTGCTGCAAGAGGAGCGACTTGTGCTGGCCGAGCATAACCACCGGGTGCGAGTTGCCGATATCAACCTCGAAGAACTGGAATCGCTGTACGCCAGTCGCATCATGCTCGAACCTCTCGCTCTTGCTCTCACCGTTCCTCGTCTCTCCCAGGATGAACTCGACGCTCTCGCCCAGGCTCTGGATGCTATGTATGCCGCTCGTATCCAGCGCGATACGGATGCCTGGGAACAAGGGAACAGGCGATTCCATAGCATCCTGGCGATTCACGCGGAGGAGCGAATACGCGAGACAATCAAACGCTCCATCGATGCCAGTGAGCGGTACCGCCGTATCAAGCTGCAGACGATCCCACATGCACGTGAAGTGGCGGAGGCTGAGCATGCAGCTATTCTGGCCGCGTGCCGTGAACAGAATGCTGACGCGGCAGTGAAACTGCTCGCACGTCATCTCGCGCGTACAGCTCTTACTGTCATCGCCCAGGTTGCTCCTGAATATGAACCGACGGCGGTGCGGACAGCGCTCAGGCTCATCACAGGAAAAGCAAACTATTCAGGCCAACCGCAGTAGTAAGAGAAGGAGAGGGAAGCAGTCTATTTCTGTTTACAGGAATGGAAGTTCTACTATTTGTGCGTAAAGGAGGCAAGCTATGGCAAATCGGACTCTGCTACAGAACGGCTGTGTGATCACAGTTGACAAGCAACTTGGTAACTTCCGGCGAGGCGATGTCCTGATCGAAGGAACGAAAATCGCCGCGGTTGGACCGGAACTCGGGGTGAGTGACGCCGAGGTCATCGATGCTTCGAATATGATCGTCATGCCGGGGTTCATCGATACTCACCGGCATGTCTGGGAGGGCATCCTGCGCAACGTCTCAGTTGATGGGATCCTCGCCAATTATTTTCCCGATGTGCTGGGAGTGCTCGCGCCGGTGTACCGGCCCGAGGACGCCTACGCGGGCGATCTGATCGGCCTGCTGGGGGCCATCGACGCCGGGGTGACCACAATCCTCGACTGGTCGCACATCCAGAATACGCCTGAGCACGCGGACGCGGTAATCAAGGCTCTCCAGGAAACTGGCATACGGGCAGTCTTCGCCTACGGGAACCCGAATACCTCGCTGGCGGATTGGTGGTTCAATAGCAGTTTGAAGCACCCGGAGGACATCCGGCGGCTGCGCACCCAGTATTTCTCGTCGGATGACCAGCTGCTCACGCTGGCCCTGGCGCCGCGCGGTCCGGAGTTTACGACGATGGAGGTGGTCAGGCATGACTGGGCGCTGGCACGCGAGGTCGGCGCTCCCATTACCGTCCACGTGGGTGTCGGCGATAACGGATTCAGGGGCGGCATCAAGCACATGTACGAGGAGGGCTTGCTTGGCCCAGATACCACGTACATCCACTGCTGTACCTTAAGTGACGATGAATTGCGGTACATTGTGGATACTGGAGGAACCTTTTCAATAGCGACTGCTGTCGAAATGCAGATGCGTCATGGTATGCCGCCTCTTGACCGCATACTCAGGCTCGGCGCCCGGCCAAGTTTGAGCGTGGATGTCGAAACCAATGTGAGTGGCGATATGTTCGGCCAGATGCGAGCAGCTTTCCAGTGCCAGCGCGCACTGGTCAACCAGCGTGCGCTCTACGGCGGGAGCTTCGAGGGCGAGAACCTGGCTACGGCACAGGACGTGTTGGAGTTTGCCACTATTGATGGAGCGCGTACTGTTGGACTGGCTCACAAGACAGGGTCGCTTACCCCTGGCAAAGAAGCCGACATCATCCTGTTACGTACGGATCGCCTGAACATGGTCCCGCTTAATGACCCCGTTGGTGCAGTGGTAGTGGGTGCAGATACCAGCAACGTCGACTCGGTCTTTATTGCCGGACGAGCCATGAAGCGCAAGGGACAGTTGTTGAACGTCGATCTTGATCGCGCTCGCAGGCTGGCCGTTGAAGCACGCGATTATGTTGTGGCCAGGGCGGGATTTACTCTCCCTACGTTCTGAGCATATGGAGGCCGAACCCCGGTATCCTCCTTCTCTCCTCGCGGGGGAGAAGGAGGATCTACTCCCCTCCTACATAAGTGTCAACGCGGAGAATGTAGCCTCGTACAGAGATCAATGAAGGAGGAAAGGATGTTTGTAGCTATATCGGAGTATCTCAAACCACTTGAGGAAGTAGATAGATTGCAAGCTGCGCATGTTGAATGGTTGATGAAACACTACGCCTCTGGTCGTTTTCTTGGCTCAGGTCGGCAGGTGCCTCCGATTGGAGGTATCATCCTGGCTCGTGGGGAGAGCAAGGAAGAGTTTATCTCCCTCCTGGCTGAAGACCCTTACCAGCAGAACGGGCTGGCGAAATATGAGGTCTATGAGTTCAACCCGGGGCCACTTCCGCGTCGATCAGCTGAACTGGAGGCGTTTCTGAATAAGCCAGTCTGAAAGGAGTACGAACAGATGGAGTTGGGTCTGAAGGGACGTACTGCAGTTATTACGGGCGGCAGTACGGGTATCGGTAAAGCCGCGGCCAGGGGCCTGGCGGCCGAAGGGGTCAACCTGGTGCTGCTCGCCCGAGGAAAAGAGAACCTTGAGAAGGCAGCCAGCGAGATTGCCAGGGAAAGTAACGTCGAGATAGTAACAATCCCAAGCGATATGAGAGATGCACACGCAGTGCATGTTGCCGCGGCGGAAGCGGCGGAGCGGTTCGGTACGATCCATATCCTGGTCTATACAGCCGGCAACCGCATGCGGCGGCCGGACAGGCAGATTCTTTGGGATGACGAGGAGTGGCTGGATGATGTAAACGCCAAGACGATCGGCATGCTGCGTGCCACCCGCGCCTTCCTGCCTCATTTTGCCAGAGATGGCAGCGGGCGCATTATCAATATCGGTGGTTCGGCCGGGATGATGGATTGGGAGGGCGCGATGACGCATGGACTCAATAATGCAGCCATAATGCACGTCTCGACCTACCTGGCCCGCGACCTCGCCTCCGATAAGATCACTGTGAATACGGTCGTACCTGGACTCGTCGCCACGGAGTGGCGCGAGAACTGGGCCGATATGAGAGCGGCGCAAGTGAGCAAGAACCGCGCTGATTTTCTGGTTGACTATTGCCAGCAAAAGGGGATTCTTGCCGGGCGCTGGGCCGGGATGGACGAGATTGCTGACGCGATAGTCTTTCTGGCTTCTGACCGGGCCAGGTACGTCAACGGCACGCGCCTGGTCGTAGATGGTGGCTTGAGTGTCAATGCTCGCTAGTAGAAGAAAAGGGGGCAGCAATGTCTATTGTGAACGTCAAACACGTATCGCATGTTGCATTGAAAACGCCAGATGTGGAGCGCCAGGCAGCCTTCTATGCTGACATAGTGGGGCTGGGCGAGACAGAAAGAGATAGCGCGGGACGGGTCTATTTGCGCTGCAATGCGAACCACCACGCGGTGGTACTTGTTCCCTCCTCTGAGGCCGGAGTTGAACACTTTGCCCTGGATGTGGGCAGTCCAGCGGAACTGGAGGCAGCAGCGGCGGCGCTGACCCACGCGGGCATTCCCTACGAGACGGAGGGAGCAGGCGAGATTGGTCAAGGACCTTCCTTATGCCTGCGCGACCCTGATGGCTTTGTCGTCGAGTTGATCGGCGGTATGGCGCAGGTCTCTCCTAGCTATGGTCCACGCGCGGTCCAGCCCCGTAAGCTTGGCCACGTCACCGTCCTGGTAGATGACTGCAAACGCAGCGCCGAGTTCTATGGTGAAGTGCTGGGGTTCCGCGTCTCTGACTGGATGGAAGATTTGTTCCTGTGGATGCGCTGCAATCCTGATCATCACGGACTGGCTTTCGCCAGGGCGGACCGGGCAGCACTACATCATTTCGCATTTGAAGTGTTAGATTTCTCGCACCTGGCACGCCAGGCAGATCATCTCATGAGCAACGGCTATATGCTGCTTTATGGTCCCGGCCGGCATGGTCCTGGGAAGAATCAGTTCGAATATTTCAGGGACCCCGAGAGTAACCTGGTTGAATTCACCTGCGATGTGCAGCAAATCTGGGACGATGCGACGTATGAACCCAGGGTCTGGAGTTCGAAGGCGCCCTGGGTGAATCTCTGGGGGCCCAATCCGCCGGATGATTTTGTGTGACAACTCCCCCACAGCTAATGGAGATGAACAAATAAGCTGCGGGCCTTCACGCTGCGATTCTGATAATGCAAGAACATGGTATGATACATAGAAAGATGAGAAAGTGGAGGGTCTATGCGATTGGTCACCTATCGACGCGAGGGTCAGTGCCGAACTGGCGCTCAACTGGATGAGCAGGTTATTGATTTGAACCGCGCCCATCGTGCTGCTCTGCAACATACAGGGGATGAAGATGAACTGGCGGTAGCTGATGCGCGGGTTCCCACCGATATGATCGGCTTACTGAGAGGCGGCGATACATCGCTCAGGGCCATTCAGCAGGCGGTAGCTTTTGCGCGCAGCCGGCTTGAGGTAAGTGGCAAGACGCTCAACCGGCAAGGCATCGTCTATGCAACTGATGATATCTCGCTGCTGCCGCCAGTAGTGCGTCCGGGCAAAGTCATTTGCCTGGGATTGAATTATCGCGACCATGCCGCCGAAGCCGGTATGGCCGTGCCCGAGTATCCCGTCCTGTTTCACAAAGTGGCCGGTTCGCTGATCGGCCACAACCAGCCGATTGTTGTCCCAAGAATCAGCAGCAAGATAGATTACGAGGGAGAGTTAGCCATCATCATAGGTAAGCGAGGGAAATATATTGCCGAGGATGAAGCATATGCTTACATCGCCGGCTACACGGTTGCCAATGATGTCAGCGCACGGGATCTGCAGTTCCGCACCTCGCAGTGGACCACGGGCAAGATGCTCGACACCTTCGGGCCCCTGGGACCGGCCCTGGTGACACGGGACGAGGTGCCAGATCCGCATAGGCTGGCTATTAAGACTATCTTAAATGGGCAGGTGCTGCAGGACGGGAACACGGCAGATATGATCTTTGGCGTCCCTTATATTGTCAGGTATATCTCGGAGATCGTTACACTCGAACCTGGGGATGTCATTCTGACCGGTACGCCCCCGGGCATTGGCAACACCCGATCGCCACAGGTCTTTATGAAGCCGGGAGACACGATCGAGGTCGAAATAGAGCAGCTGGGGAAGCTGGCGAATCCTGTAGCGGCGGAAGCATAACCGGACTTCAAACAGACTCGACATCAACCTTCAGGAGGTAGAGTGTTTATGCCACACCCCCTCAATAGATAAAGGGGATGAGCCTCGAAGTGTGGCGAGCGTAGCTCTGATACTCCTGTGGAAAGGCCGTCTCAAGCATTTCCTCTTCCACCCGAATGCGATACCAATAGGCACCCATCATAGGAAGAGAGGTGGATATGATCGTGATCCGGTTACTTGAGGCGATACCAGCACCAATCCACAGGAGAAGATCCCCAAGATAACCAGGATGGCGAATGAGTCGATATGGACCTTCCATAATGAGGTGCTGTTCTGCTTCAGTCCGTAACGTTCTTGTGAAAAAAGAACCGAGAACCCTGAGCGCCCATATCCGCAGCCCAAGTCCGACCACCATTACAGCAATCCCGCCCCATGCCCATTTCTTCTTCCCGAGATACCCGATTCTTCGCCGATTCAGGAAAGGGGCAACGAGCAGGGAGAGCAACGCTACGCCAAAGGCGACTCCAATCGTGCGTGTACTCCCACGATCGGCCGGCCCTTGCTGCAGGCTCCTGGCACTCTCTCCCTGCCGGAGAAGACGCTCTGCAATAAAAAAGCAGCCAATAAGGCTGTAGGCAATGCGTAGTGGTCGCATGCATATCCTTCTTTCGTGTGTTACCAATTAGCTAAAAGACATAGGAAGCACTACCAGTAAGGTAGAATATACATAAAAGCATGTCAAGACGCTCAAGGTCATAGGAAACAGCTTTGAAGGGAATGCTTATAGGGTCCATGGATACGCCGGGTCTCAAGAATCTCGTCACGTGTTGCATTTCTCCTTTAACGTGCTCTGGCTAACTCCTGTTGCAGTTCGCGCAGCCACTCGAGTAATGCGCGCGTCTGGTAGATGCGGCTGCGCAGCACCACGTGATCGAAGAAGGCCATATCGCCTGCCTGCGGGCCAGTGGGATGCTGGGCTTCGAGATGATCGAGAAATTTGAGGCAGGCGACGATCTGCCGGTCGACCAGGTAGGGACTCTGCTCGGGCATGATGCGCTGCATGAAGTAGAGCTTGATCAGGAAAAGCAGGCGAATGTCACGCGGTTTCTCGACGGGCTCGGTCAGCCAGCGGTGAAACAGGTCACGCCCCACTGCTGTGATGTGAAAGACCCTGCGCGGCGGGCGGGCGCCCTGCGGCTCTACCTGGGCCTCGATATACTTCAGGCGTTCGAGTTTTTTGAGGTACGCATACATCTGGCTCATCTCCAGGTGGACGATCTGGCGCAGTGTGCCGCTTTCGAACTGCTGGAACATCTCGTAGCCGTGCATGGGCCGATCTTCAAGCAGTCCCAGCATAGCGTATTCGGCTGGTTCGCTAATCTGCATAGGTTTCTCCGCATCAAGAAACAAGCGCAAGGCTATTATAGTTTACTCCAGTGCGATGGGCAAGCCAGTTCAGAACTGGCAGCCCTACATACTTGACGCTTTTGGAACGCTCTCATACAATTTAGACACGTAGAAGGGGAGATGATACTAGCAGCAATTATTTTTAAGGACCGATGCAGCATGTCGATACTGGACAAGAAATTATCCGACACTCCTGTACGCAAGTCGCGGCACGTCGCCATTATCATCGCCAGTATAGCGCTTATCCTGTTGGTCGTGCTGCTGGTATTTACAAATATAGGCAGTGATGCTGCGCTGGTTGGGCATTTCTTCACCCCACCAGGCCACCTCACTTACAGCGGCCACTCCAATTACATCAGCAGTGTCGCGTGGTCGCCCGATGGCAAACGTATCGCCTCGGCAAGCGGTGATGGTACGGTGCAGATCTGGAATGCCACGAGCGGCAGATTGATTTACACTTATCGCGGTCATTCCGGGGATGTGCTGTGCCTGGCCTGATCGCGCAATGGCAAGTATATAGCATCTGGAGGCCTGGATACGACGGTACAGGTCTGGGACGCGAACGATGGGCATCACATCTACACTTATCACGGTCATAGCGATGCGATATTCGCTGTGGCGTGGGCGCCTGATGAGATGCGTATCGCCTCGGCAAGCAACGATGGGACAGTGCAGGTGTGGGATGCTACCAGCGGCGCGCATGTTCTCACGATGAGCGGTATAGCCCTCAGGGGAGCACTTGCGCCATGGAATACTGTGGCCTGGTCCCCTGACGGTAAACGTATCGCTATCGGCGGCAACGGGCCTGCTCAGGTGCTGGACACTACCACCGGGCAAACCATTGCTTACTATGGCTACCACGGCGGTATTGTGCACACGTTAGCATGGTCGCCTGACGGGACATACCTGGCCGTGGGCGACTCCGACTTTACGGTGCAAGTCTGGAATGTCGCCACGATGCGCAATGTATACATCTATAGCGGCCATACCTCTGACGTACTGGCCGTGGCGTGGAACCCTGATGAGACACGTATCGCCTCGGGCAGTAGCGACGGGACGGTGCAGGTGTGGGATGCCCTTACGGGAGACCATGTCTATGTCTACCGGGGGCATGCCGATTTTGCGATCGGCCATTTCACTCCCGGTTCAGCAGTGAACAGTGTAGGCTGGTCGCCTGACGGCAAACATATCGTCTCGGGCGGCAACGATGCGACGGTACAGGTGTGGCCGGTTGAATAGCATTCATGAGAACGAATGCTTGCAAGAGGATAACAATCCTGGTATGCTTATGGTGTAAGATCCGAGGCAAACAGGCTGCACATCATTCGCGGAGGAAAGCGAGAGCTTTATGAATAGTCCTCTTCAGAAAGTTCATCTTACTGCCATGCCAGAGCAGGCGGTCGCAACGGCAGAAGACGTGGAAGCACTTGACCCGGCGGTAGTGGGAGAGAGCCACATTCACCTACCCAATCCGAGTTTCTGGCCCATTGTTTTGAGCGCGGCGTTGTTCCTTTGCATGGGAGGGTTTCTCTTTATCAATTCTTTCCCCTGGATCACAGTTATTGCTATCCCGATTGCGCTGATTGCCATCCTGGGCTGGGGATTAGAAGATCCAATGGCTCCCAAAGAAAAGGCGGCGCCCTCTTATGGCGGGACCACGGGCAGGCCGACTACACTGGCGGAAGCCCTGCTACAAGAAGCCCGGGAGGTGGTAGACAGCGTGGTTATCGTCAGCAGCACAGAATGGAGTGCACATCCCGTGTATGTGGAGATTGAAGAGTATGTGGGTACGGGTGTGGTATTGGCGCTGTATGGAAAGGTCGAGTTGGACGCGCAGCGCAGAGAACTCGAAGAGGCCTTGCGGAAGTTGCCGGGCGTGGTCGATGTCAAGAATTTCCTCGTCGCCGAAGACGCTCTATTAAACGCTGTCAACGCGCGTATCGAGAGCCTGAAGGCTGCTGGGAAGCTCGAAGGAGCGAAGGATATTTACGCGCTGGTCGAGAACTATATCATCAACCTGTACGGCGAGGTTCCGACAAATGAGATGAAGAACCGGCTGGAGCGGGAGCTGATCACCATCCCGGGTGTGAGGGTCGTCGTCAATCGCATCAACCTCAGAGAGATTCCGGGCGAGCTGGGCAAGACACGTAACAGGGTTGGACCCGGCTAGCCAGAGATCTACAAAAATGGAGACTCCAACCCAAACCGCACTGGTGCTCACCGCTCAGGTGGGAGATCGGACTCGTCGATCAGCAGATCGATTCTGAAGGCCGCGCGCTCCAGTTGACCGGACACGTCCTTTCATGCTATTACTTTTACTCTTTGTCCTCTTTTGCTCTGATGGTGTAAAAATCAGGTTTCTTTAGGGAGCATAAATCGGCTCCAACTGCGGATCAGCTTTTCTCTATGTTCTATCCCCTACTTCAGTCACCGAAATCGCGGGTGAGCCACGGAATTCCAAAATTTACACGTAGGGGCGCGATATATCGCGCCCCTACGGCCTCCTATCAGTGCCTGCGCAGGAAGGCAGGGACATCGATTGCGTCGCCTGGAGGTGTATTGCGGTTGCCGCGCGGGAGATCAAGTACCTTCGGATCAGGGCGGCGAATCGGCCGCTGTGGCCGCTGCGCACCGGGTGCGGCAGGGCGCTGCGCAGGCTGAGCTTCCGGCTCGGGAGCCGGCAGTCGGCCCTGGCTATCTGCCATAACTGCAAAATCATCTGCGCCGGTATCCAGATCGAATACATCCTCCTCCACTACGCCATGCGCTACAGGCTGCCCAGGAATCCGCGGAGAGTCCTGCATAGAGGCGCGTTGTCGCCCAGCAGGCTGAGCCTGTTGGGCGGGCCGCAAGGGTCCCGTCGGGTGATTCGAGACGTGCGAGATGTTCACCGGCGGTGGCGTCACAGGCATCGCTGCATATCCCTGCGGCATGCTCGACTGCGGCTGGCGCAACGGCGCATTGCTATTGCCAGCGGCCACAGGCGCTTGAGATGGAGGATAGAACATGCTGCGATTGTATTCCACACGTCCCTGATTCTGGGACAGCGAAGGGATACGACTGCGTCCCTGTCCATCGAAGCCTGTAGCGATCACCGTAATCTTGACCTTGCCATCAAAAGCAGCGTCCTGAACGGCTCCGAAGATGATGTTTGCCTCCGGATGAGCCGCCTTGCTGATGATATCGGCTGCCTCGTTCACTTCGTAGAGGGTCAGGTCGAGACCACCGGTGATATTGAAGAGCACGCCGCGAGCCCCGGCAATATCGATATCCAGCAAGGGGCTGGATATTGCCAGGTGTGCCGCGTCGACCGCGCGGTTATCACCGTTTGCCTCGCCAATGGCCATCAACGCTGAGCCGGCCGTTGACATGATCGTCTTCACATCAGCAAAGTCAAGGTTAATCAGACCTGGGACAGTGATCAGATCGCTGATGCCTTGAATACCCTGGCGCAGCACGTCATCGGCCAAGCGGAAGGCCTCTGAGAGCGGCATTTTCTTGTCGGCAACCTGCAAGAGGCGGTCGTTGGGCACAGTGATTAGTGTGTCCACGTGCTGTCTGAGGTTAGCGATACCTTCCTCAGCCGCCATACGGCGCTTGTTACCTTCGAAGGTGAAGGGCTTGGTTACCACGCCGACCGTCAGAGCGCCGAGTTCGCGGGCGATCTGCGCGATGATGGGGCTGGCGCCCGTGCCGGTACCGCCGCCCATACCGGCGGTGATGAAGACCATGTCGGAGCCTTTGAGGGCCTCGTGGATGTCCTCCATATTCTCCTCCGCCGCCTTGGCCCCAATGCTGGGATTGCCGCCAGCGCCGAGGCCACGAGTGAGCTTGTCACCGATGCGGATCCAATGCGGAGCCTGCGTCATCAACAAAGCCTGGGCGTCGGTGTTGAGGGCGATGAACTCAATACCCGTCATGCTGGCTTGAATCATGCGGTTCACCGCATTGCTGCCGCCGCCTCCGACGCCGACGACACGGATCTGCGCAAAGCCTTCAACCGGGTGATTTCCCATTAATACCATTTTCGTGGCCTCCTCTTCCCTCGATAAATCGGGGACCTACTACGGAATAAACGCACGCAACCAGCGGACTAAACGAGCCAGGAGACTCCTCGAGCTGCCCTCCTCTTGCTCCTCCTCGTCGATAAGCAGCGAGGTATGGCGCAAGCCCCACAGCAGCAAACCCACCGCGGTGGAGTAGGCCGGGCGACTGATGGAGTCGGCCAGGCCATAGAGGCCCAACGGGGAGGCAAGGCGCGCAGGTAAATTCAGTGTTTGTCCTGCCAGTTCCAGAATACCCGGCAACTCGGAGGTGCCACCGGTCAGCACCAGGCCAGCCGGGAGCAACCCATCGTAACCAGATTTCTTGATCTCCTCGTGTACTATCTCAAACAATTCTTCCACACGAGCTTGAATGATCTCTGCAAGCAACTTGCGCGGTACCAGGTCATTTGTGTTCGGCATGAAATGTGACAGGTCAATCATGTCATCACCGGCGATAGTGGAAGGGTCGCAATGACCATAGGTTATTTTGAGTTCTTCCGCTACACCGAAGGGCAAACGCAGGCCGATGGCAATATCGCTGGTGATATGGTTACCGCCGATGGGCAACACAACCGTCTGCCAGATAGCTCCATCGGCGAAAACGGCGATATCGGTCGTACCGCCGCCAATATCGACCAGGGCTACCCCAAGGTCAGTCTCGCCGTCAACCAGTACAGCTTCGCTGGATGCAAGCGGCTCCAGCACCAGGTCTTCGATCTCAACTCCCGCCTTGTGCACGCACTTAATCAGGTTGTGAATAGATGAAACCGCACCTGTGATGATATGCGTCTCCACCTCCAGGCGGAAGCCGGACATGCCAATGGGATTTTTGATACCTTCCTGCCCATCCACAACATAGCCACGTGGGATGACATGGATCACCTCGCGATTCGCAGGGATGGCAATGGCGCGCGCAACCTCGATAGCCCGGCTGATATCATTCTGGATGATATCGCGGTGGCTGGGCGAGATGGCCACAAAGCCCTTGCTATTCTCCGAACTGATGTGCCCACCGGCTATGCCCACGTAGGCTGTGGTAATTTTCTTTCCTGAAAGGCGTTCTGCACGGTCCAGCGCTGCACCAATGGAAGTGACGGTCTCCTCGATGTTCACCACTACCCCACGGCGCAACCCCTGTGAAGGGCAGGTGCCAACGCCAACAATATTCAGCTTCCCGTCGCGGTCCAGCTCGCCAACAAGAACACAGATTTTTGTTGTTCCTACGTCGATTCCGACGATCACCCGCTCTTGCACGATATTCGCTCCTTACCGGGCGGTTTCAGTTCGTACTACATTTATGATTTTTTCAACGTAAAGACGGGGCGCAGGCCAAAGCGCAGGTCAATGGTAGCCATATTGAGCTGCTGCTGGTGTGCCAGCGCGAGAATCTGCTGGAGTTCATTCAGCCGGTTATCCAGCGGGTTGGCATCGCTGGCGCCGCCGAGGTAGGCGATCCAGCCATCCGGGCTGACGACCACGAATGAGCCGTTTCCACCAGAGGCTGCTACACCTGTGGGACTTCCCACGTCGTAATGCAGCATAAAGGTGCCCATCACCTGGGACAGACGTGCAAACACCAGCAGCGCGAAGGCTACATCTGCCTGGCTTAAGCGCGTTCCAGGGTGTACTGACTGGTTAGACAACCCTACCTGTCGGCTGCGAACGTCTACAACCGTCTGCAGGCCATCCGCGCCCGGGGTTGTGCCGACAGGGGCTATCACCATCGCCTGCCTGTCCACGCTGTAGGTGCCATATTTCGTCTGCCAGAGCAACACGGGAGTGCGCTCGACCACAGTCACCGTCAATGCGTCGGGCCACTGCTTCGCCAGGGTAGCAGAGGCTACCTGTGGCAAAGCCTCGATACGTGCTGCCAGCGCCGCCGTATCGATGAGAAAAATGTTCTGGCCCTGCATACCCATGTGCTGGATGTTGCTGATGACGGCAGGGTTTTGTGTGCCTACCACACTCACCTGCTGCACGCGCAGTGCCGGGCTGGTCAGGGCGAAATTGACGCTCAGCAGAGCGATCACCAGGACTGCAAAGAAGCCCAGCAGCTTCGCGACGAAGGTGCCACGACGCCTGCGCCGCCCACTGCGCACGGGTATATGCGAATCATTGTGCCTCGACTGGAGTTGCGCAGGCCGTATTGCGCGCATACGGCCGTTCGAAGGCGTTACATCCGTCTGAGACAGGTTACGCTGCACCATTACGCTGTAGGTTGCCGGTTTTCCATGCCTGCTGCGCAGTCGCTGCCGGCGCTCAGCCAGCACATAGGACGGCGTCGGCTGAACCGGTTGCTGCGGCATCGTGACCACTCGCGCAGGCGTTCGGGCGGTCACTGGCAGCGGGGATGGCTCCAAAGGCCCTACGGGAGCCGTCTTTCCAGCAGGGGGAACGAGCGAGTATACCTGCCCCCCAGGCGGGCGACCATAAAGGCCCACCCCGCCACTCCTCGCCTCCCTCGCCCCTACGGGAAGCGAATTTCCCGCGGAAGGATGGAGAGCTGGCTCCGCAGGCACGTGGCGTTTATTGTTATAGTAGGGATGATAGGCTATCTGCTCTTTTAGTTGTGTCTTTTTCTGCTCCATAGTCATTTTTATACCTCCCACTCGCCGCGTAATTCGACCTCGAGTTCCAGGTCTATCCCAAACTGCTCGTGGACGCGGTTGTGAGCTATCATGATCAGTGTTGCTACGTCGGCGGCGCCAGCGCCGCCCAGGTTGACGATAAAGTTGGCATGGCGCTGCGATATTTGCGCTCTGCCCCGGGTCATCCCCTTCAAACCAGCCTGCTCAATGAGACGGCCTGCATAGTCACCTACAGGATTCTTAAAGACTGAGCCAGCGCTCTGCTGCGGCGGCTGCGTCCTCTTACGATGTTGTTTATATTCTTCAATGGTTGCGCGCAGCTTTTGCGGGTCTTCACGGTGAAGACGTACGCCCAACTGCATGATAATTTCACCCGGTTCGATAAGTGCGCGCGAGGCAACCATGGGATAGCCACGCTGATCGAACTGGATGCGACGGTAGGCGCGGAAACGGCTATGGCGATAGGCCAGGTTCAGCTCGTCATGCTGGTAGCGCCGTATCGTTGGCACCGTTGGCTGACCTTCGAAGTCGCTGCGCGCGTCCAGTACTTCGACCCACTCCAGGACCTGGCCCAGGCTGCCGTGATGGGCTCCCGCATTGCTGATCACGCCACCGCCAAGCGTCCCCGGAATGCCGGGGCCGAACTCTAAGCCACCCCAGCCAAGGGAGGCCAGCTCGTTCAGCAGCCGGGGCCAGCTCACCCCGGCGCCCACTACCAGGAGCGCAGTGCCATCGTCGCGTTCTTCAATGCTGTAGCTATTGAAGGCGATACGGGCGACAATGCCCCGCACACCAGCATCGGCATAGAGTACGTTCGTGCCATTGCCGACGGCCAGCAGCGGCCAGCGCTGCTCGATACACTGGCACACGATGCCGACCAGTTCCTCGGCGGAGTCAAGCGTGACCCATATATCGGCTGGGCCGCCGACACCAAAAGTGCCATGGCGTGCCAGCGGCTCGCCGCGCCGCACACGCTCCCGAAAGTGCGGGTATAGCTCGGCATATGCAAGATCGGCATTGAACGTCTTGCGCGTTCCCCTGGACGCATCCTGCAATAACATCTCTGTAACGGTATAGATATCCCCTGCTCCCATAATTAACACCACATCCCCAGAACGTAATATTTGTTTCAACAACCGTAGTGTTGCCTGCACGTCTCCGCTGTGCATCACCCGCCTGTTCCGCTGCGCAAATGCGGGGAGTTTCGCCATGGCCTCCACCAGGTCCCGCGCAGAAATAAGGCCTGTGTCATGCTCACGCCCCGGGAAAATGTCAGCGATGAGCGTGACATCCGCCAGGTCAAAGGCGCGCAAGAACTGATCAAAAAAGGTCTTTGTACGACTGAACATATGCGGCTGGTAGACCGCGACCAACCTTCTCCCAGGATAGCGCTTACGCGCCGCCTCCAGCGCTGCGGCAATGGCCGTGGGATGGTGTGCATAGTCATCGACGAGGATGACATCGAGCGTGCTCTTGCCCACGGATAGCGGCCCCTGGTGACGCAGTTCGAAGCGGCGTCTAATGCCGCCAAAACCCTCAAGTGTTCTCACGATCACTGCGGGATCGATACCTACAGCACGTGCGGCCGTCAAGGCCGCCAGTGCATTTTGAACGTTATAGATACCCGGCAACTGCAGGCGAATGGCTTTATCCGCTGGCAATGCCTCATCCTGCGATGAGTGGACCCGGAAGCTGGTCTCTCCGTCCAGCTTGACATCGTAGGCCTGGTATGTCAGGGCAGGATCCCCTGCCTCTACATCTAGAGAGGGCGACATGCCTTCTATCGAGTAGGTAAAGACACGCCCAGGCCAGCCGCTGAGCCGCTCGAACAGTTCGAGGCAGCCAGGGCTATCGGCGTTCAAGATGAGCGTCGGCGGCAGCGGCCAGTCGCCCTGCATATCCATACCTCGAATAAAATGCTCAAAGGCTGCAAGAAACGCGTTATAGTCGGTAAAGAACTCCGGGTGCTCGAATTCAATCGAGGTCACAACCGCCAACCTCGGGTGATAGTGCCAGAAGTTGTGATTGAACTCGTCGGCCTCGTTCACAAAGTACTGGCCCCTGCCCAGGCGATAGTTGGCCTCGAAGCGCGGGACGACGGCTCCCACTTCGCAGGTGGGATCAAGTCCTGCATCGACGAGCATCAACGCCAGTAGAGCCGTGGTCGTCCCCTTGCCGTGGACGCCGCTGACCGAAAGAGTACACTTCCCGCGCATCAACTCGCCCAGCATTTCCTGCCAGGTCATCACCTGCATTCCACGCGCTCTGGCGGCAAGCAATTCCGGATTACCGGGATTGAGCGCCACGACCGCGGGCACGTAGATCAGGGCGTCGGCATCGACCAGGTGCTCAGGGCTATGGCCGATCTGCACCGGTATGCCAACGCGCTCCAGGGCTCTGGTGGTAGCCGAGGCTGACTGATCGCAGCCCGTTACCACGCTCCCGGTAAGCTGCGCCATCTGCGCCACTGCCGAAATGCCCTGGCCGCCTATACCCATGAAATGCAAACGAGAGTCCTTCACTGCTTACGTTCTTTCGCAATTTGAATTACTGCTGCCGCGATCTCTTGCGCTGCCTGCGGCCTGGCAAGGGCGAGCGCGGCATTGGCCATTGTTTCTTTCAATGTTTTAGATGACATTATTGATACAACACGCTCTACAAGGACCTGCGGCTGTAGATCACCGTTGTGGATGACCTCGGCCGCCTGCTTACGACCAAACATAGCTGCGTTCGCCTCCTGCGGCGAGCCGCCTATAGCCGGTGGCAGCGGGACGAGGATACCCGGCTTACCGAGTACCGCCAGCTCGCTCAAGGTTGCCGCACCGGCGCGGCACGCCACAAGGTCTGACGCCTGCAATGCCAAAGGCATCTGTGCGTCCAGGTATGGTTCCAGCCGGTAGCGCCGCCGCGCGGCTTCATCCATTCCTGATAGTTCGCGCTCGGATAACGCGCGGGTCTCGTTAAAGAGTCCCCTGCCGCTAAGGTGTAACACCTGGCATTGTGCCAGCAGGCCTGGCAGACCCTCGCATACCACCTGGTTCAGGCGCCGCGCTCCCTGGCTTCCGCCCGTCACAAGCAGCAGAGGCAATGCTGCGTCAAATCCTAAGGCGCTACGGGCCTGCTGCGGCGATGTCAGGCGTACATCCAGGACCGCCTGCCGCACCGGGTTGCCCAGCTGGACGGTCTTGCGGGCCGGGAAGTAGGCCACGGAATCCGCGAAGGCTACCGAGATGCGCGTGGCCAGCGGCGCAATCATCCTGTTCGACAGGTTAGGCGGCACGTCTTGCTGGTGCATCAACAGCGGAACGCCGTTGATGCGGGCTGCCAGCGCCGCCGGAACCGCTACATAACCACCACTAGTAAAGGCGACCTGCGCCTGGAAACGCCTTACGATGCCAATGGCCCGGGCTATACCCGCCGGTACACGCGCGAGACCGGTGACCGTCTGCCACGAGATATAGCGCCGTAACTTACCGGCTTTGACGGTGACCAATGGGAAACCCGCTGCCGGCGCCAGCTCGGTCTCCAGGCCATCGTCGCTGCCGAGATACAAGATTTCGGCCTGATACTCCTGCTGTAAGTGCGTGGCTACCGCCAGGGCTGGATAAATGTGGCCCCCGGTGCCTCCGCCTGATACAAGTACTCGCATACATCTCTGATACTTTCGATTTCGCGGTTGCCCCGCACCTACATTTTGGGTTTGCGCAGGCCCATGGTGATGGTGCGGCGAGAGAGCGCGGGCGCCTCGGGTTCCTGGATGTAACGTGAGATATTAAGCAACACGCCGACAGCTGCTAACGAGACGACGAGCGATGAGCCGCCAAAGCTAATGAACGGGAGCGGAACACCCGTGTAGGGAATGCTCCCGGTCGTAGCTCCTATATTGATCATGGCCTGCAACACGAGCCAGGTCGTGATGCCGGTCGCCAGCAGCGAGCCATACACGTCCGGCGCGCGCCTGGCTAGCCGGAATCCACGAAACGCCAGCAATAGAAAGAGTACGACGACGGCAGCGCAGCCGATAAAGCCCAGTTCCTCGCCAAGAATGGCAAAGATCGAGTCCGTATATGGCAGCGGCAGATAGCCCGTCTTCTGACGGCTGGCCCCCAGGCCCAGGCCAAACCAGCTGCCCGATCCCAATGCAAGCAATGACTGGTAAAGCTGCAAGTTTATGCTTGTAATATTCTTAAACGGGTCCAGGAAGCCCACCAAACGGTAAAAGCGATAGCCCTTGAAGGCTTCAACCAGGAAAATTAATCCGCCGCAGGCCGCCGCTAGCAGAAACTGCACAATATTGGCTCCGGCTGCAAAGAACATGGCTGTGGCAAAACCAGCTATGATAATGGCGGTACCCATGTCGTTCTCCAGCAACACCAGTCCCAGAACGACTCCCACCAGGATGACGAACGGAGCCAGGCCATAGAGAAAACTACTCACCTGGTTGCCCTTACGTGCCAGCCAGTCCGCGATGTACAGGGCCAGCACCAGCTTCGCCAGTTCACTTGGCTGAAAGGAGAAAAATGAGCCGATGGCGATCCAGCGTGACGCTCCATATACATGGACGCCAAACTTGAGCACGATCACCAGCAAGGGCAGGATAATCAACATGCCAAGCAGCGAGAAGTGACGCCAGCGGCGATAGTCGATGCGCAGCGTGACCAGCAGAGCGACGATACCCAGGGCAAACCACATCAACTCGCGCTGCAGGTAGTACGAGGCATCGCCATAATAGCGCGCCGCGATAAACGAACTCGCGCTGTACACCATGACTATGCCAGTGCAGGCCAGGGCCAGTACGATAATCAGCAGCCAGGAATCGATCTTACCCACCATACGCGGCAAGCGCACCTCTAACTCGGAGAGCTTTTTCTGCTCTTCCTCGCTGATGACCTGGACGGCGACCTGCTGCTCCGGCTCCCATAGCGCTCGCAAGCGCCAGCCTGCTGTGATGCCTGTGCGCTGTGGTCTCACTACCGAGGCCGCGGAACTCGTGACCGCCATTCTTATGGATGAACTGGGGCGAGGCGGTAGGGCCTTCAGGGGCTTACCTGAGGACGCATGACGTGCTCTCGCCTCGCCAGCAGCATAGTCCACTACACCCCTGGCCTGGCGGCGCTGCCGCACTGAAGTTCCCTTGCCACTTCTCAGGGGTCGCTGTGCAACCTGCTCGCGCTTTACCGTCTCTAACGCGGGAGAGCGCATAAATGGCTGTTTGACGCCCCTATTCCCTTGTCTGCTCGTAACTCCCACCTGTACACCCATATTCTTGAATGTCCGACTTGACTTAGAACAAATTTTCTATTATACTGATTTCAGCGACACTTAAATAAATTGGTCAGGTGGCACATGAAAGTACCACATCAATTGCTGCGCGATGGCTTTCCAGAGTGGAGCCGCCGCCGTACTCCCATAAATGGTCTTCTGTGGTCGATCCAGTTTGACCAGGATAACGAATTGCGGGTTCGACGCAGGAATAAAGCCTGCCAGCGAGGCTTCTGTCTCATTGGCAGAGATACCCTGTGTCGTTGCCGTACCGGTCTTGGCGGCGATAGTGTACCCGGGGACCTGTGCTGGTTGGGCGTACCCCTGAGTAGCGGAATGCTCAAGCATCCCCGTCAGCAAGTGTGCCGCCTGCGCACTGATTACCCGCCGTTCCGCCCGCGGCTGCGTCGTCGTGACATGTCCGTTATCATCACGCGAGGCCACCAGGTAAGGCTGCATCATCACCCCGCCATTAGCAATAGCCTGGTAAGCCATTGCCACCTGGAGTGGCGTAGCCAGGATGCTCTGGCCAAAGGCCTGGCGCGTCAGGTCGCTGGGCGACCAGTCGGCAGAGCCAGGTGTGCGATAAAATCCCGCTGTTTCCGGGCCATCAATATGCACCGGCTTACCAAAACCAAAACGTTCCAGGTAAGGATAGTAACGATCCGGCCCCAGGATTTTGTATGCGATGTAGGCAGCCCCGACATTGGCGGAATGCTCGATCACCTGGGTCATCGTTTCCGTGCCATATCCCCTATTGTCCCAGTTTGTGATTATGGGCGCATCAGAAAATTTGATGTAGCCCGGGTCATAGAGCGTCGTGTCAGGGGTGATCAGCCCCTGGTCAAGGGCGGCCGCCATCGTAACCGCCTTCATAGTCGAGCCTGGTTCATAGGCACAGTACAGGGCCGGGTTGAAGAAAACCTCTTCGCTACCCAGGCAACCCAGGCGGCTGGCATAGCTGCCATACTGATTGGGGTCAAAGGTCGGCTCACCGGCCATTGCCACAACCGCGCCTGTGCGCGCATTGATGATGACTACCGTCCCGCTCTCCGCCTGCAACTGTTGTACGGTAGCCGCCAGGGCCGTCTGCACCATGTACTCGATCGCGCTGTCGATGGTCAACGTCAGGTTGGCACCTGCAACTGCAGGTTGTTCCGAGCTTGCTCCCACGATCAGCGGGTTGCTATTCAGGTCGGTCTCAGAGGAGAAGCTGCCGGGCTTGCCTGCCAGCAGCGCCTCGTACTGGCCCTCGATACCGTACACGCCATGGTTGTCGTTGTCGTTTTGTGTGACGTAGCCAAGTACCTGGGCCGCCAGGCTGCCTGCCGGGTAAATGCGCCAGGTACGGGGCTCCAGGAATACGTCCTCAAGATGCAGGGCGCGCAATCTCTGGCTCTGCTGTGGGTCGATGCGAACGGCGAGACGCAGCGTCTGCACATCGAGATTGAAATCCCTGTACAACTGATTTGCCTGAACCTGAGGCAAAATGCTATGCAGCGTAGCTACCAATGACGCCAGGTCGGCTTGAAAATTGTCTGAATGGTCTATCGAGAACTGAATCGGCTCGATATACACATCATCGCGCACAACGTTCGTTGCAAGGATATGACCTTGCGCGTCATAGATGAGGCCACGCGGCGCATTGAGTATGATATTTTGCGTATGCTCAGCATTAGCGAGCTGCGCCAGGCGATGTCCATCCTGTGATTGGAGCACCTGCCAGTAATAGAGGCGACCCAACAGTGACAACATCGCGATACAGACCAGCAGGAAGATAAGCATCTGTCGAGCGCGTGCACGTTGCAGTTCTACACTCATTCTTATCTACCTGCCTCTCTACGTCTAAGTACATAGTCAACTAATGTTTTATGGTTGAATACGACGGTCATTAGCCGGGATAGGTTTCAGGTGTGGTATCACCACCACCCGCACAGTTTTTGGATCTGCCGGAACCAGACCCTGGGCTTTTGCGTGCTGTGCAATATATGCAGGCGACTGCTCCTGGGCGACAAGATTTGCCAGGTCCTGACTCTGTCGTTGTAGTGTAATTTGCTGTCTATGCAGGTCCTGCAGTTTCTGGTTGGCGGCAACGGCCTGTCCCAACTGGGACAGGTAAAGAAGAGCCATTAAGCCGATCAGCAGCACACTGCTGATACTCAACGCCACAGGTCCCATGTGGAAGAAGAATGGATGTAGTTGCCGGCGTTGTTTCGCGGCTACAATAGGTTTTAGCGGTACCGCTCTCAGCGCACCAGTCCGGTTTTTCAGGCGATACATATACTGTACTCTTTACGGATTGACTGACGCACTACGAGCCAACAACTATTTCGGCGGCCCGCAGTTTGGCGCTGCGGGCGCGGGGATTGGCAGTAACTTCCTCAACGGTTGGCGTAACAGGTTTGGGTGTGAGCAGGCGCAGTCGAGCTTTGTGACCACACACGCAAACCGGTACGTGAGGCGGGCAGAGGCAGTCTCTTGCCTCGCGCCGCATAAACTCTTTAATTAAACGGTCCTCCAACGAATGAAATGCGATCGTCACCATTCTTCCATCCCATCCTCTCAGCTCCTCCTGCCCGCCGGCAGGCAGAGCTTTGTTCATGCTTAACACGTCCAGTATTTGAGGGAGCGCCTTTTCCAATCGCTCCAGTTCATGGTTTACTGCTATTCGCAGCGCCTGGAAGACCCGGGTCGCCGGGTGTATCACTCCCGGTTTATAGGGAACACCGGCGGCTGCCAGTTGTGCCAGTTGCACTGTGCGTGTAATCGCGCCTCGTTCACGCTGCCGCACGATGCGCCGTGCGATCTGCCGTGAGCGCTTTTCCTCGCCGTAGCGCCAGAATATATCTGCCAGTTCCTGCTCGCTGGCGCTGTTGACGATGCCGGCTGCCGATTCTGCTTGCGACTGGTCGAGCCGCATATCCAGCGGGCCATCTGCGCTAAAGGAGAAGCCGCGTTGTGGATCATCCACCTGGTACGAAGAGAACCCGAGGTCCAGTAAAACTCCCTCTACAGATACAAAACCGGCCTCGTGTACGATACGGACCAGTTCGGCGAAGTTTCCATGTACCAGCACCAATCGCCCATTATTTACAAAATCGGAGAGACGCTCCTTTATTCTCGCAATTGCCTGGGCATCGGTATCGATGCCCAGTACTTTTCCATCTGGTGCGGACCGCTCAAGGATTGCCTGAGTGTGACCGCCTCCACCCAGTGTGCCGTCGACGTAGTGACCACCGGCTCTCGGCTGTAGAAACTTCAGCACCTCCTCCAACATCACCGGCACGTGCTGTGTATAGCCTGTTTGCATACATTCTTCTCAGCGCTGCTGAGCCGGGAAACAGTGAAGTAGAGCGTGACGAGAGCTGTTTTTAGAAGGGAATGTTTTCCCCCTCTTTCTCCAGTCTCTCTTGATAGGCCCTCCACGTTGCACGGTCCCAGATTTCAAAGTGGTCGCGCACCCCGGCCACAGTTACTTCACTTTCGAGTCCGGCATACGCTCGCAGCCTGGCAGGGATACTCATGCGGCCCTGCGCGTCCAGTTCCACCTCGCTCGCGCTGGGATAGATGCGCCGTTCGAAGTCGCGCAGTTCGTCGCTCGCTTTGCCAGCAGCGAGCTCCGCCGACTTCTCATCCCAGCGTTCTCGCGGGTAGACAGATAAGCAAGTTCCCATGCCTTTGCTGATGACAGCGCCGCGATCAATTTGTGCGCGAAACTTTGCGGGGACCGCCATACGCCCCTTTGCATCGATAGTATGCTCGTATTCATTGACAAACATGTCGAAAGTGCAACTCTCTCCCAAGACGAGTCAGTCGGCGGCCCCTGGGCAATATCCTGAAACGTTCTCCCGCGTTCTGGAATAGCTCACCCTGTTCCCCCACCCACCGTGCAAACTCACCACTTCAGGTTTCAATTCACCTAAGTTCCCCACTTTTCCCCACTCGAATTATAACACTAAAGTTTCTATTACGAAAGGGGTGTTATCCACCAATTTTGTCCTTCACAAGTGGATAACTTGTGGATAAACCATTACGAGCAATTGGTTTTGCTTAGTGCATGTTTCATTAAATATCTTTGTGTATCGTTGTAATTCGTGGGGACGCGGGGGTTTATAGAGATTTACACAGTAAATTCACTTGTCTAAAAAGGTTGACACGACCTGCTGAAACTCCTCGGGTTTTTCGCGTTGGGTCCAGTGCCCGCAGTCCTGGAGGATGACAAATTCGGAGTTTTTGATGAGCGCGTGGGCTTTTTGCACGTAGGATAGGGGCACTGCCCTGTCTTGCGAGCCGTGGATAAGCAGCGTGGGGACGGTGATTTCGTGCAGCCTGCCTGTCATGTCGCTGCGCAGGCTATCGAGTCAGGTTTGTTCGATGTGGGTTTGTAACATTGCATTTTCCCTTTGTGACTCATACTATCTCGTTAGTTTTCATGTCCGCTTCTCCATACCTTGCTTTTTCGACAGGAAATTGCACTTCGGTGAGATATTGGTTTGGATCCAGATGCTCTCCATGCTGCAGATAAACCAGACGGGGTGGGCCAATTACCTGGTATCCGCTGTCTTTCATCCAGCGGTAGAGGGCTGCATATGCCTGCCCGAGAAAAAGATCAGCTCCTGTGTGAATGGTGTAGGCCATCAATCCGCCGGACAAGGTTTGGATGGTGATCTGTTCGTTGCCTTCTAGAGGCGTGGGTAGCGGAATGGACTTCTCGTAGTGGCGAAGCGTTGCGATGGACACCTGACCAACCCGAGCAAATTCGCCAATTTTGAGCACGGGACGTTCTCTCATTGCTTGTCTCTTCCCTGGCTTATTACCCGGTGATCAGGCGGACAGGTGTGACGCGTATCGGCTGCGAATACAGCATGGTAAACTCCTTAGCGGTCCTACCTATCCTTCGAAGCCCCTCACGGTATTTCTCACCATAGGCTTGTAAGGTCACACTCGCGTCTCCCTGCCCAAGCAATTCAGCTGTCCCTTCGAGGATCACCACACCCTTCTTTGTATCATCGAGCGCCAGCGTCACAGAGGGGTTCTTGCGAAGATTGCGTATCTTCTGAGTGTTCGGCTGGCTAAAGATCAGAAGCGTTGCACTCTCCCAGAGAAACCAGACGGGTATGCTGTGTGGACGCCCATCGGGACGAACAGTGGACAGCCAGACCATCTCGTCAGAGCAGAGCCGCTCTTCCACATGTGATTGTAGAACGACGGACATATGTTCCTCTCTTGCCTCATGAATAAAGCATCTTTAGAGCCTGTCTGCTCGCCATCACGCTCGCTTGCTCGCGCCTGCGGCGCTCACTTGATTTAGTATGTTGTGTGGAACAGGCGCCTCGCGCCTGTTCCACACAACATACTAAATTGTTTGCGCGGCCTGTCCGCGCGAGCCCCCGGCGAGAGAGGGCGAAGCCTCGGAGAATCAGATACGCTCTTAGAGAGAGCATACACTCTCATGTAAGTTGAGAGTCAGAGCAAAACACGCTCTCTCAGAAAATTGCATGAGTGGTTATCAGACTGTATGGCAAATTTTACGGTTTCTATTCCGCTGGGGCCAGGTAGATGAGTTTGCCATCCTCGACTTTTAGGAATGAGGTCAGTTCATGAGGTTTGGCGGTTTTTCTGCTCTGAATGTGGAGCACCTGCCAGCCCTGGACCGCCAGGGCATCTGCGATGAGGGAGCGGTGGCAGCGCCACCATAGCGCTTCTGCGCACATGATGGCGACGGTTTTCTGTGCAGCACGATCTTCCAGTTCTTGCAGGCCCTGCTGGAATTCAGGGGTTGCCATGTAATCGGCGTAGCCGCGAAACGCTAGATTCTGCCAGCCCAGGTTGATGGAGTCGCTGGATGGGTGGCGCAGGCCACCCAAATTTTTTTGGTGGGTGTATGCGATGCCAGCCTGTGCGAGAGCAGGCGGGAGCTGATCCTGGCCGAACTGGGGATTGTGCCGCGACCTGGGAATCGTGCGTACGTCAACGAGCTCCTGGATGTGATGGGCATGGAGCAGATCCAGAAATTCTTCGATGGTCCTGGTGGAATGGCCGATGGTGTAGAGCGTTTTCATATCTCACTCTTGTTGTTCCTCGAGATGGCTCACATACTCTCGCGAAGCGGTATCAACCGTGTCATACGCTTTGGCGAGCAGCGAGGAGATATTCTGGCCTGCAACCGTGAAGGGGGCGTCTCCCAGGCGTTTGAGAATCGCTTTATCAACCCTGGAGGCGGTAGGGTTGACGGTAAAGCTGTCCAGGGCCTCGCCTGCCTGCCAGAAGGTGTCGAGGTGATCTTCGAGAGACAGGGCGTTTTCGGCAGCGGTTGGGTCATCTGCGTCAGGGGAAGGGGAGGCGCTCTCGGCGGGCAAGGACGCGGCACGCTTGTGCCTGAGGACTTCGATGATCTGTTCTTTGGTGCGGCCGCGCAGCTTGAAAATGAGGAAGGGGTCTTCGTCGAAGCGCTCGGCCAGGAGGTAGTAGACGGCGGCGATATGCTTGCAGGGATTGGCCCAGTCGGGGCAGGAGCAATCGGTCTCAAGCTCTCGCGCGGCGGTGGGGAAGAGCGAAAGCTGCACAGCGGAAAAGGCTTCCTCTATGTTGGTGGGCATCTCGCCCGCGAGGAGTTTTGCCGCGAAGAGCGCCTGGTCGGCCATGGCGTCCGTGACCTTGTCCCAATCTTGATCGGAAAGCGGCTTCAAGTGGATTTCAACGTTATAGGGACGCGGGCGCGATCCCTGGACCCTGGCTTTGACCAAGCCGGGCTGCACGTCAATGGAGAGTACCTGGCCCTGGCGAGCATAGGAGCGGCCACGAGTCAACCTTGCCCCCATATTGAAGGATTCCAGAACGCTTACCCAGCGTTTGGACCACCAGGTTGAACCAATTGCCCCGTGTTCGCTTTTGGTCTTAATGCCACCCTCGACCTTTATGGGCCGGGATGGTTCGAAGTAATCCCAGTAGTCATAGCGTCCTGGCATGATTTATTCTCCTACGGCTTCGCGGCTGAGCGCGAACAGTTCTTTGAGCTGGTCAGTCGACATCTCGGTGAGCCAGTTCTCGCCGCTGCCGATGATGTTTTCGGCGAGGGCTCTTTTACGCTCGATCAGCATATCGATGCGCTCTTCCAGGGTTCCGATGCAGACGAACTTGTGTACCTGTACGTTACGCTTTTGCCCGATGCGAAAGGCTCTATCGGTGGCCTGGTTCTCGACTGCCGGGTTCCACCAGCGATCGAAGTGAAACACGTGGTTGGCGGCTGTGAGGTTGAGGCCGACGCCGCCGGCCTTCAATGAGAGGATGAAGAGGGGCGCGCCGTGGCGGTCTTCCTGGAAGCGCTGGACCATGAGATCGCGCTGCTTCTTGGACGTGCCGCCGTGCAGGAAGAGGACCTCGCAGCCGATGGTTTCCTGGAGATGGCGGCGCAGCAGAGCGCCCATCTCGGCAAACTGGGTGAAGATGAGGGCCTTGTCACCCTCGGCCAGGGCTTCCTCGAGCATTTCTTCCAGGCGGGCCAGCTTGCCGGAGCGGCCGGGCAGGCTGCTGCCGTCGCCAACGAAGTGGGCGGGATGGTTGCAGACCTGCTTGAGCTTCAGGAGGGTGGAGAGGATCAAGCCCTTGCGTTCGATGCCCTCCGCGTTTTCGATCTGCTCCAGCATCTCTTTGACCACGGCCTCGTACAAGGAAGCCTGTTCGCGGGTCAGGTTGCAGAACACCTTCATCTCCAGCTTATCAGGCAGGTCGGCGATGATGGTTTTATCGGTCTTGAGCCGCCGCAGGACGAAGGGCTGGATGACGCGCTTGAGCGCTTCGGCGCGATCCTTGTTGCGGTACTTCTCGATGGGGATGGCGAAGTTGGCGCGGAAATCTTTGCCAGAGCCCAGGTAGCCGGGGTTGAGGAACTCCATGATCGACCAGAGTTCGGATAGGCGGTTCTCGACGGGTGTGCCGGTGAGGGCGATTTTATGCCTGGCGTTGAGCGTTTTTATGGCCTGGGTCTGCTTCGCGGCCTCGTTTTTGATGTTCTGCGCCTCGTCGATGACGACGTATTCCCACTCGATGGGGTCAAGGTGTTCTTTGTCGCGCAGGGCGAGGGCATAGGTGGTGATGACGATGTCGTGCTTTTGCGCCTCCTCTGCAAAGGCCGCGCCGGAGAGCCGCTCGTGGCCGTGGTGGATCATGGCCGAGAGGGAGGGGGCGAAGCGCTGGATTTCCCTGTGCCAGTTGCCGACGATGGACATGGGGCAGATGATGAGCGCTGGGCCGCGTTGGGGCGAGTTTCCATTAGAAGAACCGTTCTCACGATCATTTAACAGCAAGGAAACGAGCTGAATCGTTTTTCCCAGGCCCATGTCGTCCGCGAGGCAAGCTCCGAAGCCGAATTGTTTGAGGAAAGCAAGCCAGGAAGTGCCCTTGAGTTGATAGGGGCGGAGCGTGCCGTGGAAGGTGGCGGGCTGGTCGATGGAGGATATTTTGACGCCGTTGGACAGCTTATCCAGGAGGTCGTGAATCCAGCCATCGCCGGCGATATCCAGCACCGGGAGGCCCAGGTCAGAGGTTTCCCGCCCCAGGGCGAGGCGCATGGCTTCGCCGAGGGTGATATTACCGTTGGCATGCTGTTTTTTGAAGAAGGCGATGGCGGCCTCGATCTCTTCCGGGCGCAGCTCGACCCACTGGCCGCGCACTTTGATGAGCGGCATTTTCAGGTTGACCAGCTGCTCGAATTCTTTTGCCGAGAGCGTCTCACCGCCGACGGCGACGGTCCAGTCGTAGGCGACGATGCCGTTGAGGCCGAGCAGGCCCGCGTTACTAACGGCGCCTGCTTTCGGTTTTATTTTGAGCTTGACGCCGAGGCGGGCGGAAGGTTTCGACCACCAGGGCGGGACGAGGACGCCAAAGCCGCTCTGTTCAAGAAGTGGGGCGGACTGGCGCAGGAAGGTGTAGGCCTGCTCGGTGTCGAGCTTCAGTTCTTTGGGGCGCGCGGTTCTCAGGCTGTCTTCAATGGCCGGGAAGACGCGAGAGGCGCGGCCGAGGTCGGCCAGGAGGCGTTCCTGCGGGTTCTCGAATTTGCGCTTGAGGAAGGTGAGGGTGCTGGAGCGCTCTTTCCAGACCTTGTCTGCCGGGACGAGCAGGCTGCGGTCGTCGTTGGCCTGGAGGTGAAAGCTGACGCGCCAGTCCAAGGCGCTGTCGCTCTCCTCTGAAGGCGGATCGAGGCGGAAGCAGGTGCGGAAGGCGGCTCCGGAGTCCACGGGCTGCAGTTGGCCGAGCCAGGTACGCATGGCGGTGGAGAAGCTTTCCAGCTCTCCTGTGGGCACGACCAGCGCGGGATTATCGGACGAAAGTGCCTGCAGCCAGCGTTCGGGCAGGGAGCCAGTCATAGAGCGGCGGCCACGGCGCGCCGGGAGGAGGTTCGCTACCGAGAGGCTCTCACGCACGAAGGCGTCAACGGTTGCATTGAGGAAATGCAGCAGAATGTCCTGCCGCAGCGAGGACTGCCCCTGGCCATCCGGTACGAAGGACCAGCAGAGCGGCGGCATGGCCGTCGAGAGTGTAACGAGGCGTTCGTCGTCCTCGCCCGTGAGCACGGCTTCCCATGATGCGCGAAGGCTGGCGGTTCCACGGTTCCGGTTTTCTTGGAAGGTGGGTGCGAAACACTGCCTGGCGACGAGTTCAAAAGAGAATTCAGCCGCTTCGGCCCAGTAACGCAGGGAGCTGCCGAAGGCGACGGCACGGGGCGCATTATTGGGCAGGGCGAGGAGGAAGTCGAGGGTGGGAGCTGGGGCAAGGGTCAGCGTGCTGACATGCCAGGGCTTGAGGCCGGTGGCTTTGAGGTCAATGCTCTCGTCTTCCAGGACGAGCTGCGGGGAGGGCAAGGGTCCCTTTGCAGACGATGGCAGGCGCAAGGTCAGCGTGTCTGTGGCGGCGCTCTTCAAGAGCAGGCTGCCCGCGAGTTCGCCGACGGCTTCCATCAAGGTGTCGTGAGACAGGGCGAAGGGATGCCGCCCTGGAGTCCGCTCTGCAGGACGCCCGCCACGTTTGGGGGCGACGGACAGGCCGGATGACTCTCCCCAGATGTGCAGTTTGCCGGGGAAAAGATTGTGCCAGAGTGCGTGTAAAACTATCATCTGCTTCTTTGTGCTCCGGTTTTCATTATAGCCCTAAGTTGGGGCGAAGGCAAGACCTGAGCGATGATGGTTCCTGAGCGGTCGCCCCACACCACCCCAGGGCTGGGGCAAGCCCTGCCCGTCCGTTTAGCAGCAGCGGCATTAGCTCGTGGCCCGTGGGAAGGGCGTTTTCTGGAAACTGGATTGCAGATAGATTGCAAGATTCAACTAAAAAATTTTTTAAATTTGCTGATGAGGTTATTTTGTGGAAAGGATGGGACGGTTGGACACACGAGGATCATGGGTGACCGCAAGGGTCACCCATTATTATTCTATCCGGGCAGAGAAATGGCTATAGGAAGGACGATTTTTCATGAGTTCAAGCTCTTTGGCCGGGTGGGAGTTCCAGCCCCGCATTTTCCAACACATCGAGCGCGAGCGCTGACCAATCCATATCACCACGCCCTTTTGCAATTCCTGCGAGTACGCGGTCATGCAATAAGCTTGCTAAAGGCATTGGCATGCTGGCGTATTCCGCTACATCTCTGACCAGGTTGACATCTTTCAATCCTAAGCTCTGCCGGAATCCAGCAGGAGTATGACGCTTCTCTGCGATCATCCTGCCATAGTTCTGGTAGGCTGGGGCAGAGAACATGGTGCGTGTCAGCATGTCGATAACGGCTAAACGATTCAGGCCATTCTTCTCTGCCAGGGTCAATGCCTCGGCCATCGCCTCCATCGCGGAGAGGATCAAGAAGTTGCCGCACAGCTTGACGATGTTGGCCGCTCCTGGGTCCTCACCGAAGTCGAAGATGCCCTGTCCCAGCGCGTTAAGCACAGGTTGTACTCGTTCTTTGGCAGCACGTGGCCCCGACATACAGATCCACAGTTGCTGGGCTGCAGCCGCTTCGGGTCGCCCGAAGACTGGCGCCGCGACATAGGTACTGCCGTGCGCGGCGTGGAGTTCTGCCAGCCTGCGCGCTGTTGCCGGTGATACAGTGCTCATCGAGAGATGAATGCCGTTTTGTCCCAATCGCTCGAGAAAGCCTGGACTCATGACGATCTCTTCCAGGGCCTGATCGTTGGCCACCATGCTTATTACGATGCCACCCGTTGTAACGGCCTCACCCGGCTGCTGCGCCAGTTGCGCCCCCTGCGCCGTTAACGTCTCCGCCTTGCTGCTGGTGCGGTTGTAGACCGTGAGGGCATAGCCAGCCTTGAGGAGGTTGCCCGCCATCGCGCGTCCCATATTGCCAAGGCCAATAAATGCAATCCTTTCGCTCATATATATCTCCCTTTCTTCTGTTTTCTTCTCGCCGCATTGTCCATCGAATAATGATGGACAATGCTAATACGTACCAGATGTGCAAGGAATGTACACTACATTCCCTGAGAGCCTGCCTGATTCTCAGAGCCTTCGCCCTCTCTCGTCGGGTGCTCTTGCGGCTTCGCCGCGCAAACATTTAGTGTGTTTTGTGGAAAATGCGCTTCGCGCATTTTCCACAAAACACACTAAATCAAGCAAGCGCCGCAGGCGCGAGCAAGCGATCGTGATGGGAATCAAACAGGCTCTAAATAGGCCATCATACGCATATGATATACTGCCAGGAGAAGCGCGGAAATCCTCCCTACAGGTGAGATATATCATGAACGAGTTCCACTATACCAGTTATGCGCAGCAGGTTATTTTCGGGGCGGGGTCGCTGGCGCGGTTGAGCGAGGAGGTAACAGGGTTTGGCTGGCAGAGATTGATGCTGTGCGCCACGGGTTCGCTGCGGCGCGATGGGACGATTACGGCTGTGCAAACGGCACTGGGGGAGAGGCTGGTGGCGGTCTATGAACGCGTGCAGCCGCACGTGCCCGATTTCCAGGTGGCGGAGGCGCTCGCACTGGCGGAGGCGCACGAGGTTGATGCGCTGATCGGGTTGGGCGGCGGCAGCCCGATTGGTATGGCGAAGGCGGTGAGTATGGCGCTGGAGGAGAAGCGCGGTGGGAAGGTCGCACGAGCTGCTTTTCCCACGGAGCAGCCGCTGGTGGCGGTGGTGGCTATTCCTACGACGTACGCGGGGTCGGAGATGACGCCGGTGTACGGGGTGACGCACCACGAGGACGGTGCGGCGCGTAAGATTACTGTTAGCGATGCGAAGATTGCACCCAAGCTGGTTATTTATGATCCGCTGCTGACGCTGCACCTGCCACGGGAGCTGACGGCGTCGACAGGGATCAACGCGCTGGCGCATTGCATCGAGGCGCTGTACTCGGTTACGCGCAATCCGCTTGCGACAGCTGTGGCATTGCGCGGTGTGCGGGCTATTAGCTCTGCACTGCCGCGCTGCTATACCAGGGGTGATGACGTAGAGGCGCGCGGCGAGATGCTGCTGGGGGCGTTCATGGCGGGTACGGCGCTGGCACATGTGACGATGGCGCTGCATCACGGGCTGTGCCACGTGCTGGGCGGGACGGCGGGTGTGCCACATGGTATTGCCAATAGTATTATTCTGCCACACGCGATGCGCTTCAATCTTGACGCTACGGCTCCGCAGTTGGCGGAGGCCGCCGGGGCTATGGGTATCTCGCTCGAAGGACGCAGCGCCGTGGCGGCTGCTGAGGAGGGTATTACGAGGATCTACGAGCTGATTGGCAGTATGGGTCTGCCGCAGCGGCTGCGCGATGCTGGTGTAGAGGAGGCGGAACTGCCCCGCCTGGCGCGGTTAGCGTTTGCGAGTCGCACGGTACAGAGCAATCCCAGGCCGATCAGGGACGCGACAGAGATCGAGGCGCTATTGCGGGCGGCGTGGTAATAAGGTTCTTCTAGCCGCTTGCGGTGGCAACGGGAAAGAAAGGATCGGGGACACCCTGACCCTTGCAGGAGGACGCTGTTCTCATGCACCTCCTGTCAAGAAACACACATACTGAGTTTTTACAATAAATCTCGGAGATCATTTTATGAGTGAAGCATCGGATAAAGTCAGTGGGCCGCACCAGGGGCAGCCTGTTTTGACGGCAGGCGAGTCGCTGGAGAAGGCGCGGGCGGCGATGATTATGATACACGGGCGCGGGGCTTCGGCGGAGGATATCCTGGAGCTGGCGGGGGAGTTGAAGCAGCCCAGGTTTGCTTTTCTGGCGCCACAGGCGAGAGGGTACACGTGGTATCCGAATAGTTTTCTGGCGCCGATAGCGAGCAATGAGCCGGGGCTGTCGTCGGGCCTGGCGGTGATTGCGTCGATCCTAGATCATCTGGCCGAGGCGGGTATTTCAGCGGAACGCACGATGCTGCTGGGGTTCTCGCAGGGCGCGTGCCTGACACTGGAGTTCGCGGCGCGCAATGCGCGGCGATACGGCGGTGTGGTTGGATTGAGTGGTGGTTTGATCGGGCCCGATGGTACGCCACGGGATTACGCTGGCTCGCTGGCGGGGACGCCGGTTTTCCTGGGGTGCAGCGATGTAGATCCGCATATTCCGAAGGAGCGGGTGGAAGAGTCGGCAGAGGTGCTGCGGCGGCTGGGCGGGGATGTGACGGCGCGGCTGTACCCGCGCATGGGCCACATGGTGAATCGCGATGAGCTGCGTTTTGTGCAGGAGATGATGGAGAGGGCGGGGTGAGGTTCTTCTCAAGCAAAGAAGACTGGAGCTTCCGAGCCAAGAGCGTTCCATTATGGCCTAAGGCCGTACTGCGACCATGCGCAAAGATTCTTTCTTAAGACAGCGTGCTTAGCCGAAACACAGGATGGCGCGGTGCCTCGCGTTCAAAATCAGCCAGCGGGGAGTCCTGGGTGACGTCGAAGTAGTTGGTCACGAACGACGGGGCGCCAGCCAGCGATTTTTTGAGGATCGGCCCAGCCTCCTGGATGCTCAGTTCGACGGCGGAGACGCGTTCGCTGTGGCGACCCCGCGTCAGCGTCGCCGAGCCTTCCGCGCGCAGATTGCGCACCCAGTTGACCGTCCCAAACGGCGCAATCAGCAAGCGATCTCCATCTAACTCGACCAGTGTGACCGGGTTTGTGCGAATCTTCCCGCTTTTGCGACCCCGCACAGTGAGCAGGGTCATGGTTCCCATCTTCACGCCTATGCGCAGCAGAAATGTGGTCATGGCGTTGCTTATGCGCACAAATGCGTTGACACGATATGTTTTTGCCATGTGACATGTATCTCCTTTGTATCTGGTTGGAGCTTCGCGCAAATTGCCCTCGTCAGGCAAAAGTGTTCTCTGCGGCTCGAAAAAAGACTATAACCAGCTAGATCATGTCGTCAGATCAACATGATGTCATTGCTTCTAGAGGCAAACACCCACTCAGGCGGTGATTCCTGGTGTGGTACCCTCTTATGCTGGAAAGTGACCGGACGCCAACCCCTGTATCAGGTTTTTCACGAACTCTCGATTGGTCTGGCCGAAAGGCTGATTCCCCATGAACTGCCGCAGAAATTCGTACTGAAAGCAGGGTCCCAACAACTGGATAGCGATGGTCAGGGCGGGAACGTGCTTTTCGATGCGACCCAATGCTTGCTCTTCCGCGATATAGGCAGCGACCACTTCAAAGAACTTCTGCGGTCCTCCATTGATCTGGCGAAGCGCTACCTGGTAGTGAGCCAGCAACTCCGTATCGGCGAAAAACGAGGCGCTCATGGGAATGAGTTGCCCGTAGTACTGGATGGCGGCCAGGGCAATGGCCTCCAGGTTCTCGCTGACGCTGCCCGTGCCTGCCACATGCATTTGAAAGATCTCAAGGAAGGTGGGCAAGTGTTTCGTTAAAACTGCGAACAAAACCTCCTCTTTATGCTCAAAATGCCTGTAGAGCGCGCCCTCGGAAAGGCCGGTTTCCCGCGCGATCTCCTTGGTGGTCACCCGCGCCAGCCCTTTCATCTGAAGAAGCCTGGCAGTTGCCTCCAGGATCTTCTGTCGTGTCTCCCCCGTCATCTGTTCTACTATCCTTCTCTGTATGTGAATAATCACTCACATACAGAAGTGTAGCCGGAAGAAATGTCTCTGTCAACTGGACTTTCGGACAGGAGAGGCCATAATTTTCAGTCAAGCCTGACATCCAGTCATAATCCCTTTGGCGGGCCTGCGGCCCGCTTTGGGGAAAAAGCAAGCGAGGACACCTCGCACTCCGGCAAGGGACTGCGTCCCCTACACCCCTGAGGTATGACGGGATGTCAGTCAAGCCCCTTGACAAGGGTTACCTTCTCTTGTATATTTTCTAGAGATAGCTTTAAAAAAGTCACTTTGTTAAAGTGCTGTTTTTTACTTTCTTTGAGAAAGGAAGCATACTATGTATGAATTGCTGGTACTTTCTCTGCTGATGCACTGGCCGCTGCATGCCTACCGCATCGCTAAAATTGCCAACGAGATTATCGGGCCCGAGGAACAGATCAGCACCGGCACGCTTTCGTCACTGCTGGCTAAGTTAGAGCAGGTAGGCCTGATTACCCCTGCCGGCCCGGGAACGGCGCCTTTTCCTGCCGACCGCCCTTCGCGCGTTCTTGCCATTACGACCGCTGGACGCGAACGCTTCCTGGAACTCATGCTGGATACCTCGTCTCATCCAGGCACTTATCGCAGGCTCTTTCACATCAAGGCGCTGCATCTGGAGCTGCTGCCATTCGAGAGCCAGCTCTTCCTGGTGGAGCACTACCTGGCCCACTGCCAGCAGATCTTGCGCTCCAAACAAGCGGATGTGCAGGACGTGGCCGGCGACCCCCTCAAACAAGAATACATGAGTGCTGCTTTACGGGAGGCCGCATTTGCGCTCATGCAGCTCAAGACCGAGCAATGGCAACTTGAACTGGCCTGGGGGCAGGCCCTGCGTGCACAAACCCTCCTGCGCTTCAAGCAACGTGGGGAGGCACTAGCTGCACCAGGAGAAGAAAGCTCCAACGTGCCCCAGTGAAAACTGGGCTGTAAGGAAAGGAAAGGAAAGTCGCTCTTCGCCGGCCACAGGCAGGCAGCGAAGTCACTCGCTACCCTGGTCCAGAAAGGAATTTCACATCATGCATCTATCCCACAAATCCGACCAGCAACGGGCTGCTGATCCTGTTTATCGCAAGCTCCACCGCGCGCTCTTAGCGCTGTGCATCATCATAGCGCCGCTGGTCCTGTTCCTGGGGTTCGCCTTCGACCCTACAGGCGGCGTTGGCGTGCCTTCCTCGGTAAATGTCCTAGCCGCTGAATTCAAGGCGGCCAGTCCCCTGCAAGTCCAGTTATTCCTGTACTTCAACGCTGTGACCGTATACGTCTTCCCACTAAGCTTCATTGGTCTGGGACTGCTCGCCATGCGGCGCTCACCCTGGCTGGCAACCACCGGGATGATCTGTGGCCTGGCGGGGTCGCTCCCCTTTGCGGTGTTCGTGGGACCGGAAGCCCTGGCGGCTGCAGTAGGGCAATTGGGAGCGAGCGCGTCGAATGCGGCAGTCGTGCATTATGTCTCCTCCCAGGGGGCGATTTTCTTGCTGCAGGCCAGTTGGGTGATTGGGCATCTGCTTGGCTATGTGATCATGGGCATCGCGCTCATACGATCTCGGGCAATCCCTCTCTGGGCAGCGAGCCTCTTCATCGTGGGTATTCCTTTCCAGATGGCCGGCTACGGCACGCGCCTGGGCATTCTCCAACTCATCTGCTTCGCGCTGATCTTCATTGGCAGCATTCCCGCCGCGCTGGCCATGTTGAGGAGATCAGGTGAAGAGGCGCCGCTTTCCGCGGGCGAGGAAGCGGCGGCAAGGAGCACGTCATGACGATTACTACATCTCTCCCAAAGCGCTCAATTGCCCCGCGCATGGCCAGGACTATGATGCTGGTGCTGGCTCTCTTGTTCACTATTGCAAATTATATCTTAGAGTCTGTCTGCTTCCATCACAATCGCTTGCTCGCGCCTGCGGCGCTCGCCGGATTTAGTATGTTGTGTGGAACAGGCGCGACGCGCCTGTTCCACACAACATACTAAATGTTTTGCGCGGGGAAGCCGCGCGAGCACCCGGCGCGAGAGGGCGAAGACGCTGAGAATAAGACCCGCTCTTACAAGCGAAGCTGAATTATAAGGAGGTCTACCAAAATGAGTTTATCGAAGAATTGGTCACAGCAAGGACAAGCAGTGCCCCCGGTCTATCGCTTGCAACGCATGTTCTTCGCCGCCAGCATTGTCCTGGGGACGGCAGCGATCCTTGTCGCGGCTTCTACTAATCCCCCTTATTACGGGTCGCAGCAGGGCATAGCTTCTGCTGTCGCTACTAATGCCACTGACAGCGACCTGATGGATCAGACGCACCTGGTTGCCCAACTGATCGCCGCTTACTTGCTGCCGCTCGGTTTCCTGGCTATGGCATGGCTGGCGAATCGCCGCGCGCCCTGGCTGGCGAGTATTGCCGCGTTCATTACGCTGCTCGGCTTCCTTCCTCTGGCCCTGTACGTTGGCCAGGATTCGCTCTACTATGATATCGCGCGCTGGGGCAGCAACCCTCAGTTTGTAGACCTGGCTCAGCGGTGGAATACTGATGGGATTATGGCCTTCTATGGAATGATGTTTGGTTTGGGCACGGTGTTTGGTCCGACGTTGATGGGTATCGCGCTCTGGCGGTCACGAGCCATACCCGTGTGGGCCGCCATCTGTCTAACTTTGAGTCGCCTACCTGTGTTTCTCTTCAGTTTTGTGCCGTATCACGTTGAAACCGCAATTGTCATAGGCGGTACTGTGCTGTTGTTCACCGGCAGTATTCCCACCGCTCTGGCCATCCTGAAAGGAAGTGGTGAGGAGGCCGCTATCGAGTCCAGAAAGGGATCTTCTCATGGATCTAGCTAACACCCAGTCTAACGCTGATCCTGTCTATCGCAGGCTTCACCGCGCTTTTTTCGCCGCATGCATCGTCCTGGCACCCCTGTTGATATCAGGATGGTTTACTCTCTGTCCCCAATATGGTGATCCAGGATGCCCCGGAGGTCACCATCTCGCCGTCCTGGTCGCCTACCGAGCAGCGAACCCATTCCTGCTGAATGTCTTCTTGTTCCTTAATCTTGTCATTCCCTACTTGTATCCTCTCAGTTACATTGGCCTGGGCCTCCTAGCTATGAAACGTGCTCCCTGGCTCTCAACCATCGCGATCGCATGCGGGTTCGTAGGCAGTATTCCCTGGGGCGCCTTCGCAGACCAGAGTTTCTTGCTCAATGCAATGGCGCATCTGAGACATGACACCCTCTTTGCAACACTGGTGAATAGTTATTTCTCCATCAACCCTGAGGCATATGTCATGTCTGCCGGCTGGGTCATTGGTCATTTGTTTGGATATGTGCTGTTGGGTATCGCATTAGCACGAGCACGAGTCATTCCCCAATGGGCAGCATGGCTCATCGTCGCGAGTGCTCCCTTGATGGGGCCGATCGCCTATGGTACCGGCCTGGGTATTCTTCAGGTCCTCGGCTATGTGCTGGTCTTCATCGCCAGCATCCCAGCCGCTCTCACGATACTGAAGGTGAGAAACGAGCAAACGTTAGCGCCTCTGGATGAGGAACCAATGCCAACAACCTGAGGTGCCCAGGGGGATTTTTGTGCCTCAATGTACTAATAGCTATCAGCGCACGCCGTACCATGGGCCACCGGTAAAATCACCGAGGAAAATATCCTGGTCCTCCGGGTCTTGAATGCGCTCGCCTGCCTCCTGCGCTAGAGTGAGACATTTATCATAGTCCTCCCGCTGTCCCAGGAGCGCGTAGGCCCGAGCCATGGCCTCGTAGCCATAAGCAATGTCGAAATCTTTGACGTTTGGCTCCTGGCAGAGGTCCAGGCAGCGTTGGGCATGATAAAGCGCCGCTTCCGGCCGATTGAGGACCACGTAGACGTGAGAAATCAACCATTCTCCCCTGGTGCTGACTGCTGTGCCGGTTGCCTCCCAGTGCACATGAGACGCATGAGCCGTGTGCAGCATGGCGGCATCTTCTTCGGGAGTTCTGTCTGTTTTCCCGAGCAAGGTCCATACTAAATGGTTCAGTTCAATAGCGTATTTCTTATGCCAGGCCTGCTCGGTCGTAGGGCCCGGGGCTGCTTGAGCCATGAGGTATCCTCCCGGTGTTGGTTTAGGCGCTTGTGGCAAGCGCCTCTCGATACCGTAGCATATAGTGCTATTCTCATCCAGGGGAAAAAACATGGAAACAAGGTCTTGACCTGGTCAGGATGGCTCGGACAGGGAAGGTGCGGTGAGGTGCCCGCCAAAATCGCCCAGGTCGGGGATTGAGATGCCCTGCAGGCCGAGGGCAAAGGCGAGTTCACCACCATGATGGAGGTCATGAGACATGATACGCCAGAGGATCCACTGGCGCGAGAGCGCCCAGGTTTTCCCCTGCCAGGCGTGTGGTAAGGTCTTGCCAAGATCGTCCGTCGTCCAGCAGGTGAGCGCGCTCTCGATCATGCGCCAGGTGGCCTCCAGTCCACTGACCAGAACGGCGGGATTTTGCTCCACACCGGGCTTCAGTGTGCTCCCGGTATTCCATGCAGCGACCCATTGGGTTACCTCGGGGCTCTCGACGGCAAGAATATCATGGATCCAACTAATACGGCCGGTGACGATATGCGCGGCCAGTTCCCCCACCGAACGCAGGTGTGGGGCCGCGCGCCAGGCCAGTTGTTCGGGTAATAGCGGAGAGACAGCCCGCACCAGCGCCACCTGGTGCCCATCCCACCCTTCGTAAACGGTCATCAGCGCGGGAGCCTCTGTGGTCATAATCGAATTCCTTTCCGGTTTGCAATCGATACAACATGTAGAACGTTTGTCTTACTTAGTATAGAACACGTCACAAGCCGTTGAGAAATTCGTTGATGGCGGCGTTGACGGCCTCCGGTTCCTCGACGGTCGAGGTGTGACCCGCGTCAGGGATGGTTACCAGGCGCGAACCCTGGATGCGCTCGTGGACGCGTTCTGCTTTGGCCGGAACGGCCGCGACATCTTGTTCACCGACGATGATGAGGGTCGGGACGCGTATTTTGGCGATTTCGTCGTATATGCCCCTGCGGGTGATGACGCCGATAGTGGCGCGGGTGACGCCACTACGGTGATTTTTGCTCAAGCGCTGCCGCCATTCGCTGCGCTGTGCTGCTCGCGCAGGATCGGTAAGAAATTTCTGGCCGAACATGATAGGCATGACGCGGTCGACAACGAGGCCGAGGCCGAGCCAGCGGGCAATAAAAGTGAGCTGCCTGTATTTCGGCATGTTCTCGGCGGGTTCGGGGTCGGGAGAAGTTTCTAAGAGGACGAGCGATTTGACGAGGTCGGGCCTGCGGGCGGCGAGGCGCATGGCGATGAAGCTGCCCAGGGAGAGGCCGATGAAATGGCAGGGCGCGCAGTGCAGGGCTTCGATGAGTGCTGCCGCGTCCTCGTAGAGGGTTTCCATGTCGTAGCCGTCGCGCGTCACCTCGCTCTGGCCCTGGCCGCGAAAGTCGAAGGTGATGCAGCGGTAGCGGTCTTTGAGCGCGGCAACCTGTTCGTCGAACATGCGGCAACTCCACAGTAATCCATGGGCAAAGACGATGATCTCGGGGCCGGTGCCATGCTCCTCGTAGTATAGTGTGGCGCTGTTGACGCGGATGATAGGCATGATGGCTTCCCCCCTTTGCACACTTTGAGTGTTGTTGGTCATGAAAAAGTGAATGGATTGCTACACACAAAGTAAGGAGGTTAGACTTCCCGATTGCGCATATGCGCAATCGCCTGCCTGGCCTCCAGCATGCTCATCTCGGTACAATCACGATAGTAGCGGATCGCGATCGTCTCATGACCAGCCTGGAGGAGAAAGTGAACAGTGTCCAGGTCGGGTGCTCGCTTGCCCAGCTCCGGTAGCGTCTGGTGTCCACTCTCGATGTCCTGCTGCATCTGAATGATCATCGCCCTGGCTGTCTCTGCAGCGCTGCCTGTTCGTTGGCTGTAATACCGCACAGCATCGTCCTGGTGACCGGCTTTCAACAGAAAAAAGAGCACAGCGAGATCAGCTCCTCCTTGAAGCGCTTCAGCAGCGATGACAGCCTCAGCCTCCAGTTTTTTCTCCAGGCTCTTGATAAAATCAAGCGAAGCTTGCCAATCTTCTCCTGTACGTTCGTGATACAGTTCAATCGCTTCACTTCGATTTCCTGAACGGATCAGAATCCTCAGCGCGTCTGGATTATCCTTCAACGTTTCCCAAAAGGAGACGTGCGACTCGGTAACTTGCGCTGTGAGTTGCTCAAGAACGAGATCGACATAGCCCTCTCCGACAAGTCCGCTCATACCCTGCAAGATCCGCTTAGCACGATCAAATCCTCCGGACTCTACTTCACTCAACACCTGCTCATACGCACGGGGATAGTATCGTTGGAGGGAATAAATGATCTCTTTCACATGGTTCTGCGACATATGACTCAGCTATCCTGGCTCAAACAAACAGAGACGACAGGCGAGGACGCCCCTGGGCAGAGTATAGCAGAGAATGAGCAACCTGACAAGCAAGTAGTGCTACTGTTCCAGGGCTTTTTGGTGGACCCGTTGCTCCCGTTGGACTCGCAGGGCTGCGCCCTGCTCCAAAGGAAGGAGGGGTGTGCTGGCGTGGCGGCCGGGCCGCCACGCCAGCACACCCCTCCTCTTGTTAAGCGACCCGCAAGCTGGTTGCGAGCAGATCGGGCATACATATGCAATTCAAGAAAACCCAAAAGCCATAGCTACTGTTCGCGGCGAGACGAGACACGTGGGCTGGATGTTATTCGTCAAGAATCCCTGGCTTATTCAGGTAGCACATTGCGCTGTAGTAGAGTATAATAAAGGCACATCAAGGGATTGGCCTGCTTAAAGATGCCCATCAGCCCCAACAAGTAGAAGTTCCCTGCCTTTAGGTGGGAGAGCACCTCACATATAGAGACAGAGCCAGGAGGCACATATGGAAGACGGCACAAATATAGCCAGAACCAGGACCAAACCCGTCAAGGTCACGCTGGACAACGGCACGGCTATTTATGTCCAGGCACGAGTGGTGAGAGGTGAGGAAGACATTGTCTCTCTCTCAGGCTCTTTTGAGAAGGTCACTCAAGCAATCGAGGGTATTGCGCAATCGCTAACAGCAGCGTGGGAAAAGGCGAAACCGAGCAGGGCCAGTGTTGAGTTCGGCGTTGAATTTGCCTACGAGCCGGGACAGGTGCTGGCGATGTTCGTGGATGGTTCTACAACAGCGAGCATGAAAATTACGCTGGAGTGGGGTCAACCTGCTGCCGAGTGAGCTAATCAGGAGACGGCATGGATATGATGAACTCCCTGGGGGAGCAACTGATCGAGCTTTTGCGCCGCTGCACGGTGAAATTACTGGTTCCAGGTGGGCATGGAACAGGGTTCTTTGTCACGCCCGGGACAATACTTTCTTGCGCTCACGTGGTCAAGCCGGCTCAAGAGGCGAAGAAAGCCGTGACGGCATACTGGAACGGTCAATCCTATACTGCCAGTATCCAGCGTTACCTGGCCGAGATGCACCCCGACCTGCAAATGTTGTATTCTGACCTGGCTTTGTTGAAGGTGGATAATCTAACTAGTCACCCGTGTGTCTACCTGCACGAGGAGGCGCACCTGGGCGATAAGTTTTATAGTTATGGCTATATAGAGGATTATAAAGGCGGTGATTCATCTACCTTCGAGAACGAGGGGTGGACCGACGAAGGGAAGCTGCTGCTCAAGCTCAAAGCAGGACAGGCGCAATCAGGGCTGAGCGGCGCCCCCGTCTTGAACCGGCGTACAGGGGGAGTCTGCGGCGTGATGAAGCGCAGTCGTGGAACCGATAGCGATTTAGGCGGGAGAGCTATTCCGGTAAGCATAGTTTTTCAGGAGTTGCCGGAACTGGTGGAGCAGCAGAGGCAGTTTCACCAGCGGGACAGGCGCTGGTACGATTGCCTGGCGCAAGAGCAGCGGGAGAAGTTGGGGATGGCGACTTCAACACCTAAATCACAGTCTACAGGAGCAGTTGAGGTTTTTTTCTCTTACCACCCTAAAGATAGTAATCTGCGTGATGAGTTAGCGAAACATCTCAAGCCCATGAAAAGAGAGGGACTCATTACCGACTGGTATGCTGGCAACACTGAGGCAGGAGTAGAAGAGAAGGAAGAGGGCAAAACCCACCTGGACACGGCTCGTGTTATCCTTATGCTCGTGAGTCCGGATTTTCTGGCTTCTGATTACCACTATGATGTTGAGATGAAGAGAGCACTGGAACGACACAAAGCCGGTGAAGTGCGGGTCATTCCAATCATGCTGAAACCCACTGAAGGTTGGGATAGGACTGACTTCAAAGGATTGCTATCACTACCAAGGGATGGTAGGCCCGTCAGCAAGTGGCCCGATAAAGACGAAGCATTTGCCAATATTGCGGGAGAAATCCGCAGAGTTGCTCATAATCTATAGAAGCCAAACCCTTAGTTGGCCCACTGACATCTAGCACCCTGTTAGTGGGTCGAAAATCAGCAGGCATTGAAAATCTTTGTGATCTCGAATTGGGAGACTAGATATGAAAGACTACCACATCAACATCTTCTATAGTGAAGAGGACGAAGGATATATTGCAGATATCCCTGACCTGAAGTTTTGTTCTGCCTTCGGTGAAACCCCCGAGGAGGCTCTCCGGGAGGTTCAAATCGCTAAAGCGGCATGGCTTGAAGCAGCTCGCGCTGAAGGCAAACCTATCCCGCTACCCAAGTATAGACCGGTAATCTACCAGGTTGCATCCTGAGGAGATTCTTTTCAACCTACCACCTGCTCTCTAGCTAGCGCGAGATGATGGTATGATCTTAACGAGAGAAATGGGAGCGAGAACGTTCGAATATGATTGACCTTAACGTCAGGGACCCTATAGCCTGAAGGCTATGGGCTTGGAGGAGCAAGCTTTGGCCTCTCTCCTCCAAGCCTGGCTCATAGACCGACTCTGGACCTGGCATAACAAGGAGAAACAGGTGGAGAATGATGACGATACTGATGATTTTGAGATAGAGATCACTGACATCCCGCGGGATGAAGGGCGCAGCGTATCGATGACGCTCCTCAAGTTAGGATCACAATTCTCCCCGAAATCGTGGGCCTGGCGTTTTAGCATGGTAGCTGGAACCCTCTGCCTTGTTTTACTGGTGCTGCTGAGCAGTTTCCCGTCCCTGCTCGATACGGCGTGGGAGTTATTCAGGAAATCACCTGCGCCTGGATCAGCTCTAACGTCTGGACAACTGTACGTTACGGCGAACTTGTTGCCCGCTCCATTAGGACCAGCACCACAGAGTTGTCCATCTATTGCTCATTTACATGTCTTTGATCTCCCCACATTTCCGCCCGGGGTTGGCAGTTCCCCAGTGTGGGTTGTGGGTTTTAGTGCGCCTGGTGCCCGGCTCGTACAACTCGATACAGCGGTCCATCAGCCGCGACAGGAAGGATGGGCCTACCGTATAATGCTTGTGGTGTTATCCAACTACTCCGGTTTTGTTGTGCTCTCTGGTAGAAGTTTACAGGGTAACGTGCCACTCCGGTTTAATAATGGACTTTCTATTGCTACTCAGGATCCTGTTACGACATTCTTCCTGCTGCATACTGAGCATGCAAAAATGCCAGTGCGGCTGAGTGATGCTCACTGGAGAGCGTGGAACGTCCCGGTGTACGTGCCTGCGGCTGGCTGCTACTCCCTCAAGGCCGTGTGGGCCGGGGGAAGTTGGCAGGTCAATTTTGCGGCCGGACGAATTGGCTCACTCTGACCTGGTTGGGCGTGTGAGCGGAGGTACTGTTCGTCCCTGCTCTGAACATTCGATGAGAATAGTAAGGCGTTTTAATCTGGTTTCTTCTTGCCTGGCGCTCATAACCCACCAGATGGCAGGCTGTTGGTAAGAAGGAGGCCTGGATTGGAAGAACTCCCACGCTTTTTTGTTGGCTCTCAATTGGTTTTCATACGCAGGGTCGAGCTGGCTATTCTTGCGTTGCTCATAGGAGTAGAGCCCTGACTTATTCTGGTCACGCTCTTGAAATGCCTTGAGACCAGCAGGCTGCAGCAGTCCAAGTTTTATTAGTTCACCAACGCGTTTGATGTTGACACTGCTCCAATTACTGTGTGGCCTCCGGGGTGTGAAGCGAATGGTGTAGCTGAGATCACCAATGCCTTTGCGCACACCATCAATCCAGCCAAAACAAAGGGCCTGGTCTACCGCTTCTGGCCAGGTGACACTTGGTTTCCCTGAACTTGTTTTATAAAACCCAACCCATAGTTCTTGCGTTGTCTCATGATATTTCTCAAACCAGTTTCTCAGTTCAGATGGCGATGCGAAGAAAAGAGGTTTCATATTTTCCTTTCCACAATGGTATTCTAATACTACTTTGTTGGTTTTCAATTTGTACCGCCTGCGGCGGTACAAATTGAAAGAAAAGGGTTTAGCGAGGACACCTCGCGCTCCGGCAGGGGCTCTGCCCCTGCACCCCGGGCGATACTAACAAAGTGGTACTAGGCAAGGAAGCCGATCACATCGGACAGGGCACCGGTCACAACTGCCAGGACGTGACGAGCCATCTCTTCGGCAGTGAGGGTTCTTGCCCCGCGACTCCATTGTACTACGGGACCGAAGATGGCCCAACTGATGACCCGCGCCATGGTTTCCAGCTCCTCCTTGAGTACGGGGGCATTCGATGGGACCTGTTTCAGCCAGGTCACGAACATCCCCTGGAGTTCCTGCTGCAGGGCGGTCTCGAACAGTGGCTCAAATTGCCTGTCAGCCGGCTTCAAGTGATGATGAACTATGGCCAGAAAGTCGAAGACGATCAGGATGAGGTTGCCCGGGCGCACCAGCGGCTCGAGCAGGGAGGGGTGCGCGGGAAGATCGTGTTACAGGTGGCCAGTATGCTATAATGGCGCTATGGAAGAACTCATCAAGGCGAAGAAAGAGCACATCCCTGTGATGACTCCCGCGCTCTGTGCAGCTATTACTAACCGCTACCATCTCTCCCTCTCTCCAACTCGCCGTCTTTCCGGCGGCGGGGAATGCGAGATCTGGCTTGCCACCTCTGATGATGGCCCGTTCATCGTACGCATCAGCCCGGGCTGGCGTTCTCTCAGCCAACTCGGGTGGACCCATACGCTCATGCTCTCCCTTGGGCCCCTGCTCCCTGTTATCGTCGCACCGCTCAGGGCGACCGATGGGTCCACCTTTTTCCTCTACAATGGGCGGCCTGTTGCCCTCTTTCCTTTTGTTGAGGGCCAGCCTCTAGACCGCGAACAGTCTGCTCAGCGTTGTGCTGCGGCTGAACTCCTGGCGCGGCTGCATAGTGCCATGCTGGCCGTTTCGGCTGCTCCCGGCCAACCACAGCGGCACCTGACCGAAACCGCCCATTTGCCACGCCTGGAGGATCCCGAGATAGTGATTGATCCTGAACTTGACGCGTGGCACACGGTCCTGCTGCAACGGCCCGCAGCTTTGACGTGCGGCCCCATCCATGGAGATTACTATCGCAGGAACCTGCTTGTCAGGAATGGCATGATCACAGCGATCCTCGATTGGGATTACGCTCACCTTGATTTCCTCATGCAGGAAGTAGCCTGGTCTACCTGGGAGTTCTGTCAAACCGTCTCCGGAGATGACTTGCATCTTGAGCGTGCACGCGCTTTTGTGCAGGACTATCGCGACGCGGGTGGTCCCTGCAAAGCAGAAGAGTTTGCCTTGCTCATTCCCTTCATCCGCTGGCGCCTGCGCGAGGAAATCCGCTTTAACCTCGCGGCAGCGGCAGCCGGGCAGGATTGGGACCCCGAGTACGTGGACGAGGAATTACGCGCTTTTGAGCGCCTGCGTGGACGAAACTTCATACTCTAGAAGAGTTGAGTTGCTCAAAATCTTCCGATTTCGGCTGTGGGCGCCTTCCGAATGATAGCTTGCAACCTGAACACGAGGCGCTGACGCCAGATGACTGGAATTTATCAGTGACTCCTACCGCTTCCGTCAGCGAATACAAATGGAAGAACAAGCAGCTTCATCACAAGCAAGGTAACTCATTTTTCCCCGCAAGGTTGTTGCTTCGCACCACAACCCAGCATTTTCAGGCACCCTTGTCAAGGAGTAGCAGAAAAATCAAAGAGCTTGCGAAATTGAACTGCGCCTGTTGCACCTGTACTGTTTTGAGGATATACTAGCTGTTGGCACCCCCTCTTTTCAAGCATCGTAGTGATTTTCTGTCACTTTACGTTATCTCTCTCAGGTTCGTGTACACATTCATTCGAGCAAGCAACACCGCAAGAGAAAGGAGAAATTTCCATGTCAACCGAAGACAACAAGGCGATTGTTCGCCGTCTGATTGAGGAGGGCTTTAATCAGAGGAACCTGGCACTCTTCGATGAGCTGTATGCCCCTAACTTCGTGTATCACCTTGGCTCAACGACGATAGAGGGTGTAGGAGCCTACAAACAGTTCAACTTGATGAACTTCACGTCCATCCCCGACCTGCGTTTCACCATTGAAGACCAAGTGGCTGAAGGGGACAAAGTGGTCACTCGTTGGATCGTGAGTGGCACCCACCAGGGTGACTTCATGGGCATTCCACCAACAGGCAAGCACGCGACGGTGACAGGCATCGGCATCAATCACTTTGCAAACGGCAAGATCGTCGAAAACTGGACAAACATGGACATGCTCGGCCTGCTGCAACAACTCGGCGTGATCCCTTCGATGGGATAGATCGGGGTGGCTTTGTCGCCCTTTCCATCTGAGAGGCAAGGAACTCGGTGGCGTGAAGTTGCCGAGTTCTTTTTGATTTCAGTACATGAGACCTGCTTGAGAATACAGGGTGGGTATCGAGTGGTATACTTTTCGGTTAACAGAAACACTATGATGTCGAACAAGAACTAAAGGACTCGATTGATCAGAGCTATCGCACAAAAATTGACGAGGGGTATATCGTTGATCCATTGCTCTAGTTCGTTTCTCACTTCAAGCAGTCAGGAAGTGGGTCAATTTCAAACAGGCTCTGTTCAGCCAACCACCTGCTCCCTGGCTAGCACCGGCTGAAGATATTATCTCAACATATGTGTAGACAAGCTGGCTAGCCAAAGTGTCATTCAGGTCAGCTTCAAATCCTGTAACATTCACAAAAGCTTTTTTTGCGCTTATACTGTATCGTAGGCATCTCTATTTTCTGTCGTACCTGAATCTTGAGCTAGCATATTTCCCAATGACATATCAAGGAGGAACATATGCAATCAACTATACAACCACCCGGACACAGAGGCGTGGCGTTCAGCACTGGCATCATTTTTGCCCTCATTGCTGCCATTGTCATTTTTGGTTTTGGCACACTGACCGGTTTTCGCACCGGTACTGCTACGAACCCGCTCTGGGGATGGGCCTGGATCTTTGCGCTCTTTGCCACGCCTCTGCTGGCTGGCTTCGTTGGCACACTCCGATCGAGTCGCATCGGTTCGGGAACGCTGGCCGGCCTCTGGGATGGCCTCTTCGTCGGTCTCTGGATTGCTGTCTATATTATGATTGTCTACTACCTCGCAGTCTCCCAGGCCGGTTCGAACCTCGACGCTACTATCAAACAGGTACAAGATCAAATGGCGCAGCGAGGAGCATCCGTCACTATTACTCGCGATACTATCCTGATTTCCCTGATCGCTGCTGATGTGCTGCTGGTGATCATCTTCCTGGGCATAGGCACCTTGCTGGGGCTCATCGGCGCTTTAATTGGCAAGGCTTTTGCCCCTCGTCAACGTTACTGATTTGCAGCCTATTTTGATATTGCTGGCGAATGCAATGCCGGGTCACCCACCCAGCCCCCAGGGCACGATCAATCGGGCCCCTACGCACGTGACATCGCTTTGCTCGCCGGTTCTGGACACTTCGCCACCAATATCTATTTTGCCCTATTTCCTGCCGAGTTTCGCCAGCAGGGCGGTTTTTACCAGGCCAACTTCTTCTACGCGCAGGAGGAAGACCAGGCCGAGGTAGATGCCCGCGACCAGGCCGCCCGCGACGAGGACGGTGAGCAGCTGCCCGAGCAGGTGCTGGAGCGAGAACAGGGGAATATGGCCGAGCAATAGCTGTAGACCCCAGGCGACGGCAGCCATGACGGCGGTAGCGAGCAGGATTTTGAGTACGACCGGGATGGTCGAGCGCACGCGGAGGGAACCTATGGCCAGGCGCAGGAGGATGAGCATGATGACGGGATGCATGGCGTTCTGGAAGGTGTTGGCGAGGACGAGCGCGGGCATGCCAACGGTCTGCCAGAAGGGCAGGGCGATCAATAGGTACCAGGCGACACCGGCGATGCCGACGGTCACGGGGATGATGGTGTTCTTGCGCGCGTAAAAGGCGGCGATCAAGAGTTGATCGATGGCTACGAAGGGCAGTTGATAGGCGTAGTTTTGTAGGGCCACGGCGGTGAGCGCCGCATTTTGAGCGGTGTACTTGTGGTGCATGAAGAGCAGGTCGACTATAGGCACGCGCAGGATGATGAGGCCGGCGGCGGCGGGGATCATGAGCAGCAGGCCGATGCGGAAGCCAAGGAGCAGGGTGCCTTTGAAGCGCTCCATGTCGCCTTCCCTGGCGTGGGCCGAGAGGGTGGGCAGGACGGCGAAGGAGAGCGCGGCAGCCACCAGGCCCACGGGGAACTGGATCAGGGTCGTGGCAGCGCGCATGGCGGTATAGTTCGCGGCGCCGTCGCCCGGCGTGAGCGAGGCAAGATGCTGGTCGAAGAAGATGAGGCCCATGCTGACAAGGAAGCTGAGCGCGACGGGCGCGTAGAGTTTGAGGATGCGCAGGAGCGCGGGATGCTTCAGGTCGAGCACGAACATGTAACGCAGGCGCTGGTTGCGGATGCCCGGTAAGAGTAAAGCGATCTCTCCAGCCGCGCCAAGCAGTACGCCGAAGGCGAGGCCGAGGTGGCCGTAGTAGCGTGCACCCAGGAGACTGCCTACAAAGGCGCCGATGATGATGCCAACGTGGTAGGAGGCGGTGGCAAAGGCAGGCCAGGCAAATTCTTTGAGCGCATAGAGGGCCGCGAGCAGCACGGCGAAGGGTCCCAAAGCGAGAAGCGAGAAGAAGATGATCTGCGAATATTGCAGGGTGAGCTGTTTTTCAGGACCTTTGTAGCCTGTGACCAGAAAATCGATGAAGTAGGGGGCAAACAGGGCATAGAGTACAGCGGCGACGAACATGACGATCAGGACAAGGTTGACGATGGTGAAGACGATACGGCGGAGTTCGTCGCGCTTCTCCGGTGCGGAGTAGTCATTAAAGGTGGGGATGAGGGCGCCGCTGACGGAGCCGTTGATCAAGAAGTCGTTGAAGGTCTGGGCGGGTAAGATGGCGGAGTTGAAGGGGCCAGCCACCGAGGAGCCGATGGCGACGACGACGATCTGGCGGACCATGCCCATGATGCTGCTGCCCAGGTTGCCGAGCATGACGAGAGAGGCGGACCTGGCGATTTCGCGCCGTTCGCTGGTCCGGGTTTCGCCTGCCGGCGCTGTGACGAGTGGCGTGGCGAATATTTCTTGTTCGGGTGTACCTGCCATGGCGGCAGGGATGGCTTCAGGTTGCTTTTCTACAGAATCTTTTGCCATTAGTGATTGTCTCCACCAGGAAGCTCCACCAGGAAGCTGTTTGATGGCCTGGATCAATTCAGTTGTTGAATGGTGCGGCAGGTACGGGATCAGGCGTACCATGCCGCCATAGGCTTGCACGATGCTGGCCTCGGGCAGGCGGTCCAGGTCAGGGAGGTCACCGTGGGCAGCGGCGTAGTCGCCGCCTTTGACGTAGATGGCGGGCTGCAACAGGGCCACCAGCGGACCGGCTGTTGGCTCGGCAAATATTGTGACGTAGTCGATGCAGGTGAGCGCGGCCAGAATTTCGGCTCGTTCGGCCTGCGGAACGAGCGGCCTGCCGGGGCCTTTGAGGGCATGCGTACCGGCGTCATCATTGAGGCCGAGGACCAGGAAATCGCCGAGCGCCCGAGCCTGCTGGAGGTAGCGCACGTGGCCAAGGTGGAGCAGGTCGAAACAGCCATTGGTGAAGACGCCACGCTCGCCCGCCTGCTGCCTGCGCTGCACCTCGGCGGCGAGCTCCTCGCGGCCACGTATTTTCTGTTGAGTATCGCAGCGCAGCTGGCTCATGCGATGGCCCTCATCAATTCTTCTGGCGTGTTGCTGGCCCAGCCCAGGCGGCGCACGACGAGGGCTGCCGCCGCGTTCGCCAGGTAGGCGGCTTCGGCCATGCTCGCGCCAACAATGAGGGCCAGGGTAAAGGTGGCCGCGACGGTGTCGCCCGCGCCGTTGGTATCGACGACCTCGCTGGCGTAGTCCAGGCGATGGATGGGCAGGTGCAGCGGCGGCTTCCCCGCTTCAAACAGGCTCATGCCCTCGCTGCCACGGGTGATCAATACGCCCCCGGCATGGCTGCCAGTGAGCAGGCGCTGGCCTGCTTCGTCCAGCTCGGAAGAGGTCTTGATGGTCACGCCCAGGGTCAGTTCCGCCTCCGGCTGGTTCGGTGTAAGCGCGGTGACGCCCTGGAAGCGGAAGAGCGAGCCATGCGAGTCGACCACTACGACTTTGTTAAGCTGCCGCGCCGCCGGGATGCAGGTCTCGATAATCTCGGGGCTGATCACTCCGTTCTCGTAATCCGAAAGGACAAGCGCGTCGATGGTGGGCAAGACCTGGCGGATATAGTCGATAATGTGCGCCTTGCTCGGAGCGCCCAGGTCTGAGGTGTCGACGCGGTCGATGCGCACGATTTGCTGCTGCACGATTTGCGGGCTGCCGGCAATGATGCGCGTCTTGGTAGAGGTGGGACGGTGTACGTCGGTGACCAGGCCTTCCTGGTGCATGTGGAGGTCAGTGATGGCGCGGCGCAAGCGCTGGCCGGGGAGATCGTCGCCGACGACGCCGGCCAGGAAGACCTCTGCACCCAGTGTGCGGGCATTGACTGCCACTTTGGTCGCCCCGCCCGGGACGGTCCGTTCCTCGTCCAGGTCGAGGATCAGGACAGGGGCATCACGAGCGATACGCGTGGGCCTGCCGATGAGGTATTCGTCGGCGACCATATCGCCGATGACGAGGAGACGTTTCTGCGCGAAGCCGGCGATAAGCGAACGCAGGCGCGCGGCGTCATGGTCGAAAACATGTAGATCAGACATGGTTTTGCTTGCGCCCCCTCAGTCCCATCCGCACTATAAACTGCGGTATTGCCGTCATGCGCCGCCAGCGCCACGGCTGGCGGCAGAGGCGATACAGCCATTCAAGTCCGGTACGCTGCATGATGCGCGGCGCACGCCGCTGGCGACCCGAGAGAAAATCGTACGCGCCCCCGACGCCTATAGCTACTGCAGCTGGCAGCCGCGAGAGGTTGCGGCGAATCCACAGATCCTGCGCGGGAGCGCCATACGCTACGCATAGCACGTCGGCGCGGGCTGTTTTGATACGATCAATAATAGTATCTTCTTCACCCGGGGCAGGTGACCCGGCATAGGTGCCGGAGATCTCCAGGCCGGGAGCCACTTCACGTAGATATGATCCGGCAACCCCGGCGACTCCGGGCGCGGCACCAAGCAGGTAGATGCGATACCCGGCAGCGGCGCAGCGCTTTGCCAGGGCTACCAGCGTGTCGGTACCCGTGACGCGCTCCGGCACAGATTGGCCGAGGTAGTGCGTAGCCCACACGACGCCTATGCCATCGGGCAGGACGAGCGCCGCCTCGTTGATGGCGGTACGAAAAGCCAGGTTGCGCTGCGCCGCCATCACGAATTCAGTGTTGAGGGTGACGACCTGCTGGCAGGGCACTACATTACCACCGGCACGACGCCGGGTAATAATTTGTTCAATTCTATCAAGGGCTTGCTTTTGTGAAAGCCGGTCCACTCGCACACCAAGCACGTAGACGGACTCAGGCGAACATTGTTGTGTCATAGATTCTAACTGTTTTACCGGCATATATTACCATTTCAATATCTCTATTTCAGTATCAGTCACGATAATATCGGGGCGTGTCTCTTCTATAAAACGCCGGATATGCTCCAGTATTTCTCCGGCATGCTGGCCGCTGTTGCTGATGCAACTGATACCAAGTTTAGCGATCTGCCAGCGGTCTTGATCTTCGACCTCGGCGATCGCCACTTCAAACTGGTGGCGTACACGCGCCATGATAGATTTGATGATCTGCCGTTTATCTTTCAACGAATGACACCCCGGCAGATGTAACGTGATTTGACTTACACCTACAACCATGTGGCTAGTATAGCATAGATACCCCATACTCGACGCTCCATCGATTCTTCTGGTACAATGTCATCGATAGGAGAAAATGCCAGGAGGTGCACCCTTGAACGAAACGAATACACAGTACGGCGGGCGGCCGAGCCTACCTATGCAGGGCGTCCCACAGCCCAAACGAGACGAGGTACTGGGGCTGCCGCGAGTACATATATCGACACACCCCGTGATGGCGCACAAGATGACGGCGCTGCGGGACAAGAATACGCAGCCGCCGGAGTTTTATCGCCTGGTGAAGGAGATCGGCATGCTGCTGGCCTACGAGGCGACGGCGAACCTGGCCCTGGAACCCGTGGAGATTGAGACTCCCCTGGAGCGGATGATAGGACGGCGGCTGGCGGGTGGAATCGGCGTCACTCCCATTCTGCGCGCGGGACTGGGGATGGCGGAGAGCTTTCGCGAGGTCATTCCCGACGTGCAGATCTGGCACCTGGGGCTGCGCCGCGACGAGAATACGCTGCAGGCGATGGAGTATTACAACCAGCTTCCCCACAAGGTAGACCTGCAGGTGTGCTATGCAGTCGATCCGATGCTGGCAACGGGCGGATCGGCCATCGACGCGATCAATATTCTCAAACGGCGCGGCATTCCCCGGCTCTCTTACGTGGGTATTATCGCGGCCCCCTATGGCCTGTTGAAGCTGTCGCAGACGCATCCCGACATTGATATTTTCGTGGCTGCGCTCGACGAGAGCCTGAACGACCGGGGCTATATCATGCCGGGCCTGGGCGATGCCGGGGATCGACAGTTTGGAACGTTTTAGCTGATGACAGAAGAATACCGGGACCCATTAGAAGACGGAGACAAGGGAAGGCGCGAGGACGGCGCTACATTTGCTGATCCCGGCGAGCCAGGGGCGGAAGAGCAGGTTACGGAGGCGAACGCCGGGGAAGAGGTCCAGGCAGCCCCGGTGACGCAGGAGGCGCTGCCGCCGGAGGCACGAGGCGAGTTAAACGGCGGTCCGCTGGGCTGCTGCCTGGGCGTGGCAATCGGGCTGATGGTCAGCCTGTCAATTGCTGTGATCGGGCGTTTGTACGCAAATGATCTGCTCCCCATTTTGCATAGTCCACTGCTCGTACTGATACTGCTGCGGGTTGCGATGGGCATTGCCGCGCTCGCGGCGGCGATCATTTGTGGCTATTTTGGCTGGAAAATAGGGAAAAGGCTGTATCGAGAGTACGAGGCGCCCAATATAAAATATCGAGGGTATAATAAATCCAAAGCAAAGGAAGCTCGCAATAATTTATAGCATGGATGAAAGAGGTGGAATTATGCGTGTTGTTATTTTTTGTGATATGGAAGGCGTCTCCTGCATTGAGACATGGGAACAGGTGACAGCAGGCACAAAACTGTATGACGAATGCAGAAAACTCTATACCGATGAAATGAACGCGGCCGTGCGCGGGGCTCGCGCGGCGGGCGCAGTAGAGATCATAGTGGTTGACTGTCACGGGGCCGGGGGGGCATATAGTTTCAAGAGCTTTTTGCCCGGTCGCCTGGAGTCGGGCGCGCAGTATGTCTTCGGCTATCCATGGGCACGCTATATCGCGCCTTTTGAGCAGGGATGCGACGCGATTTTATTTGTGGGCGCTCACGCCATGGCGGGGACGCCAGATGGTGTGCTCTGCCACACGGTTTCGTCGGAGGCGTGGTATAACGCCTGGATCAACGATACGCTGGTGGGCGAGAGCGGTATCCTGGCAGCGCTGGCGGGCTGCTGGGATGTGCCGGCCATCTTTGTCTCCGGAGACGAGGCCACCTGCCGCGAGGTGACGGGGCTGCTGGGAGAAAACGTGGTGACGGCTCCTGTGAAGACGGGCCTGGGGCGTTTTTCTGCGCGCAATTTGGAGCCTAAGGACGCGTGTTCGCTGATCGAGATGCGCGCGGCGCAGGCGCTGAGCATGAAACAGTGGCCGAAGCCCTATAAGCCGGCGGGACCTGTGACGTTCAGGGTTGAACTGGCGGCGCCCGAGCGCGTCAACGATTTCGTGGGGCGCACGGGCGTGCGTATCGAGGGGCCGCGCACGGTGTCCAGTACTGGGGAGAATTTCTGGCAGGCCTGGGACCAGTTCTGGTATAGGAATTAGGTTTGCATAGATCGTCAGTCGCCTCGTAGAGGCGTTTTATACGCAAACCAAAGCAGAGTGCACCACCCCCTAACACTAAACCACAAATAAAAACGCCTGGACCATGCTTCACCCAGGCGTTTTACTTTATCCGAGAAGTTATTCTGTTCGCTCCCCTGGTTTGGAAATAAGCGTGTTGAGCAGGAGCACAATCTGATCAAGCTTTTTATCCTGTCCTTCAAAGCGACTGTCAACACTCTGCTCTAGAGTCCCAAAGCGACCCTCTAGAGTCTCAAAGCGGTTATTAACATTCTGCTCAAAAGCGCCCAAACGCCCATCTAGAGTCTCAATATGACCATCTAGAGTATCAATACGCCCATCTAGAGTCTCAATATGACCATCTAGAGTATCAATACGCCCATCTAGAGTATCAATACGCCCATCTTGTATAGAGAAATGCTCATTAAGAGTGGCAAGACTTGCCATCATTCCCTGAATGTTCTCACCTTGCTTCACAGCCATACCAAGTAGTATTGTTTCGTTGTGGTTGATATCCCAAATACCCCTATTTAAGACAGCCACGGTTTGCTCTAGTGCAGAAAGTCTTTCCTCTTGAGTTGGCATAAAAGCCCCCCTTTCTGGTACAAACATACTGTACCTCTCGCAAATTATAACATACGATGAATGCAGAAGTAACACCCGCAAACAAAAAAGAGATGAGCTGTTGGGCCAGTAGCTTCACTGCACTGTCCTGTGCTGGCGTAATATAGATCTGCTTGCGAACCAATTCCATGACGCGCTACCTCCTTGATGTTGTTATACAACATCACAGAGTGTGTCTGATCCCCATCATGATCGCTTGCTCGCGCCTGCGGCGTTCGCCCGTTTGAGTAGGTGGTGGTGTGGAACAGGCGCGTCGCGCCTGTTCCACACCACCACCTACTCCATTTTTTACGCGGCGAAGCCGCTGAGCATCAGGCACGTTCTCTGATATTTATGCTTCATTTGCGTAACCACAGCGAAACATGGGATGGCTGCATCGTCTCCTCGACCACAGTCACCAGATGCTCACGCAACTGGTGCAAATCGACTTCGTTGCGTAATGTCGCACTGAAAGCAGCGAGGGTACGGGCCGCGTCGTACTTCCGACGGTAGAAGCGGCGGTCGATGATGGCCTGGATACGACGGCGCAAGGGTTGGAAGAGAGCGGCAATGGCGAGGGTCGAAGCAACGATAACTACTGGAGACTGCAATGCCTGCCCTGTAAAAAGCCGTACAAGCGACTGGAGACCGATCACGAGGCCAACGTAGACGAGGGCCAGCGACACTGTGAGCATCCCATAGACCAACGTGCGGTTGATGAGGACATCGATATCCCACAGGCGGTAGCGCAGAATCGCGATACCACAGCACAGGGGAGCAAAGAGGAAGACTGTGGTAAAAACCGGTTTAAAGAGCAAGAAATACAGGGAATCGGGCGCACTCAGCGACGGAAAGAGCAGCGGAGGAAAGTAATACACGACACCCAATACAGGCCCCTCAATGATACCTAAGACAACCCACTTGGTCTGCTGGCGCTCAGTTGGGCTGGACACCCGCCGGTAGCGGTACATCTGCCTCCGATGACGCTGACCCATCCGATGATGGTGACCCAGATGAAGAGAAGCTGCGAAGCAGTGGGTGAGGTAAGTAAGGTTTCGGTATTCGAGGACGACGTGGGCAAGAGGGAGAAGATGACTCCCAGCGCGATCATCGCCGTCACCAGCCAGCGCATCCAAGTCGGTACAAACCGCCCATTGGGGAAGAGGGCGAAGACGAGGAGATAGAGCGTGGATTCGAGGAGGAGAAGGAAAACAGAGGGCAGATACCATGCGGTGGAACTATATTCCAGGGGGGTCGACAAACTACCGCTAAACAGCACGACCCCTTGTGAGACCAGGAGCAGCGAGGCCAGCAGGGCCAACCAGTCGTTTGACTTGCGCCAGGCAATGAACGCTGCGACAGCGACCCATACGAGCGACGAGAAGAGGCTGAGTAGCAGGTTGAAGATGGCATATAGACTGACCGAGATGCCCGCGTTCTGAAGCGCTCTCGCGTTGGCCGGAGTGAGTTGCCAGCGAGCGCATGCCGAACCTGCACAGATGGTGTGCAGTTGCGCAAAGTACACCGGGATGTTGGCAAAGAAGAATGCCAGGATGAGGACAATCAGGGCCGTCCACACGAAACGCGCGAGCACAAGCCAATGACCATGCAAGCGAGTCTGCTCCGCGCCCTGTAGCTCCAGGCTCACCGTCATAGGTCTTGGGGTAGGTACAGTATTCACCAGGTGCTCCTGTTTACGTTACAACTCAGGCCTTAGACACCAGGAAGAACAGGGGTGTCTGCCTTCCTCTCATATCTTACCATACGTTCGTCTCCCGAACGGTACGAAAAGGGTCACGAACTGTGGGATCTCAGCGACTTGCGTGCAGACTATGCTGCTCTTCTCGTGTTGGTAAGCTCTTCTTTACAGGCTGTTGGAACTTTTTCAATAGCCTGAGAGGTTTTGCAATGAAACCCCTGAAGGATATCGGGGCACCAGCCGATAGTGAAATGGGTTACACCAGTCAAAGTAGTCTGTAGTAGTGTTGAGACAATGCTGTGCAGCCGAGCAGGCCAGCAGAAAGAGAAACGACCGTGGCAAAGTCCATTCAAGCGAGTTCGCCCAGCATTCAGGCGGCATCCAATGTGTTTTTCGCGGAGCAGTACCAAAAGGTGCGCCGCCTTACGGAGCGCTTGTGCGAACCCCTGGTTAGCGAAGATTATGTCATTCAGACCATGCCGGATGTCAGCCCGACCAAGTGGCATCTTGCCCACGTCAGCTGGTTTTTCGAGACCTTCCTGCTCTTTCCGGCAGTTCCTGATTACCAGTCGCTGCATCCACAGTACGCGTACCTCTTTAACTCGTATTACAATACGCTGGGAGAACGGCATTGCCGGCCCAAACGCGGGCTGATCTCCCGGCCCACCGTCGAGGAGACGTATGCCTACCGCAGATATGTCGATGGGCGTGTCCTTGAGCTCCTGGAAAAGCTCAATGAGAGGCAGTTGGCAGAGTTCGCGCCCATCATTACGCTTGGCCTCCATCATGAACAGCAGCACCAGGAACTGATCGTCACCGACATCAAACATGTACTCTCCTGCAATCCCCTCTGCCCGATCTATCGAACACGAGAACCGGTGAGTGCTGCGAGCGTCCCACCTATGGAGTGGGTGTCCTTCCCTGAAGGTATCCACTGGATTGGACACGAGGGCGATGGGTTTGCCTTTGACAACGAGGGACCCCGGCACCGGCAATTCGTGCAGTCGTTCCAACTGGCATCACGCCCGGTCACGAATGGTGAATACCTGGAGTTTATGGAAGATGGAGGCTATGAAAACCCCCTCCTGTGGCTCTCAGAAGGCTGGAACACGGTGCGTGCGCAAGAGTGGAAGGCGCCGCTGTACTGGGAAAAGCGTGATGGTCGTTGGTGGATGACGACCCTCTCCGGGCTGCGCGAGGTAGAAAAAGCTGAGCCTGTCTGTCACGTCAGCTATTATGAAGCCGATGCCTATGCTCGCTGGGCAGGTGTACGCCTCCCAACTGAAGCTGAGTGGGAGGTGGCAGCACAAAATGTTCCCGTGGAAGGGAATTTTGTTGAGGGTGGCCTGTACCACCCTGCTCCACTTAACACTTCTACCGGCAGTGGGCGTCTCGCGCAGATGTATGGCGACGTGTGGGAATGGACCCAAAGCTCCTACGCGCCCTATCCGAACTTCAAGCCAGGTCCGGGGGCGATCGGGGAATACAATGGAAAGTTCATGTGCAACCAGTACGTCCTGCGCGGCGGCTCCTGCGCTACCTCTCTCTCACATATGCGGTCCACTTACCGCAACTTCTTTCCTGCCAACGCCCAATGGCAATTCATGGGTATCCGACTCGCAAGGGAGGTGTAATATACACCAGCATAGGCAGAGCCCACTCGAGCTCTATGACTTTGAACCGCAGCGCAACACCTTTCGCGACGAGGTGCTGCAGGGGTTGCAAGACGCGCGAAAAGAACTGCCCAGTAAGTACTTTTATGATGACGCCGGATCGTGCCTGTTCGAGCAAATCTGTGCATTGGACGAGTACTACCCCACACGTACCGAGCTCAGCATTATGCGAGAGTGGATGGACGAGATAGTCGCCCTACTTGGGCCGAATTGCTTACTCATCGAGTATGGCAGCGGCAGCAGCACGAAGATCCGCATGCTGCTGGATGCCCTGCAAGACCCGGCTGGCTACGTGCCTATCGACATTGCGAAAGAGCAGTTACTGCGCTCCGTAGCAGCACTGACCCCGGCCTATCCGGCACTGGAAGTGCTGCCAGTGTGTGCTGATTACACGAGTGACTTCGCACTGCCCTCACCTACAAAGCTCGTCTCACGAAGAATCGCCTACTTTCCCGGATCAACCATTGGCAACTTTGACCGTGAGCCAGCTAAACGCTTTCTGCAACAGATTGCGAAGGTATGCATGGGAGGCGGCCTGTTGATCGGGGTGGATTTGAAGAAGGACTTCAACATCTTGCACCGTGCCTATAACGATTCACGGGGAGTGACAGCGCGGTTCAACCTGCACCTGCTTGAGCGCATCAACCAGGAGCTAGACGCTAATTTCCAGTTGGACCAATTTGGGCACTATGCCTTCTATAATCCGGGGCAGAGCCGTATCGAGATGCACCTGGTCAGCCTTTCCGACCAGGTAGTTCGCATTGGGAAGGTCAAGATTGCCTTCAAGCTGGGCGAGAGCATCTGGACGGAGAGTTCGTACAAGTATACGGTAGAGGAGTTTGCACGACTGGCGCGGGCAGCAGGATTTACCGTCGAGCGAGTGTGGACCGACACGCGGCAGTTGTTCAGTGTGCAGTATCTCAGTGTCGCGTAAAGAAATACTAAAAGATATAAGCAATTCAATCGAGAACCCCGGGTAACACGGGGAGGCCAGCAAGAGCCATGTGGCGGTCGAATGCTAAGACCGCATCGATGTCAGGCCGTGACATGATCAATGCAATAGAGAAAGCATCCACATAGGACAAATTTTGATCATGAAAACGGTCGATGACTTTTCGTACTCCAACTTCCATCTGGGCATCCGGGAATACTACCTGGAGCAAGCCCTGATGTTCGAGTGTTTCCTTCAAAACAAGCCACTTCATAGCTTCGCGACTCCCAACGTGATAGCGAATCCAGGTGAATGTCTCAGACACAATGCCCCAGGTAGTGATATGAAGAGTCATGGGAGCGAGACTCTGATGGAAGGCAACGGCAGCAGCATGGTGACGTTCATTTCTATTCATGAGATCAATCCAGGCAGACGAATCAACGAACACACGCTGGATATCAGCGATAGATGTCATTATGATCTGCCTCAGAGGGTCCTTCAAACATACCAATCAAGTCGGCAAAGGGGTCCTGAGTTTCGCCGATACCATGCCTGATAAGAAACTGGTCTATCGCCTGGCGCAGGATCTCTGCTTCCGTTGTTCCTTGTCGTTGGGCCAGTAGCTTCACTGCTCTGTCCTGCGCTGGCGTAATATAGGTCTGCTTGCGAACCAATTCCATAATTCAATACCTCCTTGATGTTATTATACAACATCCTAGAGATTCACGTCATGTTATGGCTCATCCGCAACCTCACTGAGAGGCGTTCTTATCCGGCTCTCCTCTCCAGCAGGAATATGAGGTAGCCAGATAAATTTCTCCATTTGAATCCTCTAGACTTCTTTGAACTTTTTCGCTATACTAACCGGAAGTTTGCAAGATAGCGGAGACAGGAAAATGAGAATCGGAATACTCGAAGACAATGTGATGATCTGTGATATGCTCCAGGCGACGCTCGAGCTTGCGGGGCATCATGTCTCCGTCTACACGCAGTCCACCACGTTCTTAGCCGCGGCCGTCCCCGGGAGTGTGTCGATAACACCTGCCCCCTTCGATGCCTTCATTATCGATTTGGTCCTGTCTGAGCAGCCTTCTGGACTGCAAGTCATCCACTACCTACGGATGGCCCATGTTGAACTGCCCATCCTCATCATTTCAGCCGACAGCCAGACACAGATTGATGCCGCGCTGGAAGACGTGCCAGACGTCAAAGCCTTCCGCAAGCCCTTCAAGATCACCGAACTGCTCGCAGCCCTACAGGTGTAAGAAAAATGGTATCAGTGGTCTCCACGAATATCGCCGCGAAGCAATCGTTTGAACAGATCAAGCTCGGCTAGATGCTCCCTGGCGTGGTTAATACAAGGGCCTACCAGTATTTGCCAGATTGGCCGTCCTGCCATAGCGATGGTCCCCCGTTCCAAAATGGGATCGCGGTCTGGGAAGGATGCGCATTGATAGTGGGTTGACAGGTCAGGGATAGCGTCCAGGTCGTCATCGGTCAACGGGCTGAGCCAACTCAGGATGCTGTGGTGAACGGCATCAGCGTAAGCGATCACATCGGTGCGCGAGACCGAATGTGACAGATGATCGGCTTGTGCGAGCGAGAAGGTTGTGCCTATTCCGGCTGTGGCAAGCCCGCCCCGGCTCACCCATGGTTCCTGGGCGGCCACGCTGGGCACTCCTCGAATAAGGGTTTGCACCGCGCAATCTTGCGTACGCAGGATATGCCACAGGGTGAAGCCAGGGAGGTTCGCCCCGGGCAGAGCGCGGCTGGTCCATTCGGCGCCGGTCAGGTCGTCAGCGATGGCATGTAAATAGTCGTTGATCCCTTGAAATTGCTGTTGGAGCAAGTCAGTGGCGTGCATCGCCTGTTCCTCCTGGATGCATCATGGGTCTGGGGCCTACCCGTCCCCCAGACAGGATTCTACAAGGTGACCAGACTCACATCAACTCATAATTCGCCTCCTTCGGAGGCGAACAAAAAGAGAGAAAGAGGTTTTTCGGGGACACCCCGTTACCTGTCCCCCAGACAGGGTCCCCCGGCAAAGGGCTGTGCCCCTTGCATCCTCCGACAGGACTGGGCTCAAGGGCAGGTCTAGCTATTGTGTGGTTCCTCGTCCTCTTCGGTGATGGTGTACGGTGGGACTTCGATGGGTACGCGATAGCCGGGATTCGGGTTGTTGGGCTGGGAGGATGCAGGCGCGGGCGTCATCAGGTCGTTGCTGATGGAGCGAACGAGGCGCTCAATGCGATCCCAGCGAGCAGGGTAGCGGTCCGCGTAGAACTTCTCTTTGCCCTCGCTGTCGTAGACATAGAAGACGTAGTCCTGGTTCTCAAAGCGGTAATCGACTTTGGTGTAGGGGATACGTGTCAGTTCCAGCACCTGCAAGCTGGCACGAGAACTCGCCTGGGGATCAGGACTGAACTTTTCCTGGCCCGTGGTAGCAGATCTTACCAGGCCCGCGGCAACCTGCCACACGTCCATCGGCACTCTCTCCGGTGGGGCAGCGGGATGCAGCGTTTCGTTGACCTCGGCATTGTAGATCAATTCGCCATTGGCCTTGACAAGGTTCTGCTCAGGAATGGCCTTGTTACCCACGATCTGGGTCTGCACGCGCAGGTCGAAGCGGCGTACGATCTCGCGATGGCGTACGATCTTGCCGGTGCCGCCGCAGTTGGCGCAGAGGGCGGTTTTTCCTCCCTGGCAGGTGGCACAGACGCGCTTGCCGTTGCCACAGGTGCAATCCACTTCGCCATTGACGCAATCGGGACAAGGGACGGTCTGTCCTTTGGCAGCCGGGTCTGCATCGGCCGGGTTGGGGATGGGTACGCCCTGCTGTCGAATACCCTCGAAGACATCTGCGACCTTTTCATTGACGGAGGTGGCGAGATTCTCGGCCTGCTTCTGGAAGAAAGGCTTCTTCTCACGCTGCCCCCAATCGGCGACGTAGCCGCGCCCGCGACAGGTGGAGCAGCGTTTCTTGGTGCGGCCTTTGCAGTCGGGGCAGACAACCCAGCCGCGCCCGGTACAGGTAGCACATAGGGCACGCCCCATACCATTACAGACGGTACAGGATAGGACCTCGTCCAGTCCTTCAAGGCGGGTGCGGGTTGTTGGTGCTTTGAGGCCGGTTACGGCAGGCAGTTGGTAGTCCCAGACGGGCAGTACGGGCTGTAATTTGTCCAGGGGGCGACCAGCATAGGGTTCGCTTACGATCTCCATGCCGCGCGTCTCCCAGCGGGTCTGCAGCGTGACTTCCCACACTTCGTCGCTGGTCCAGGAGACGATATCCATATAGGTGCCAAGGTCGCGCGCAACACGCCAGTTTCCGGCGCTCCAGGTGTTGGTAAGTTGACGGAGTCGCTGCTCTTCGATGCTCGACGATTGGCGCGGTGCCGGCGGTGGTGCCTGGGTCTGCTGCCAGTATTCGTTGGCTTTATCTACAACGCGCTTGATGCGCTGCTGCGCTTCGCTCGCGCCTTGAACTACGACGCGCCTGATATCTTCTATGCGTTTGTCTATGTCATCCTGATGAGGTTGATTGCTTTCGGCTTCGGGGCCGCCTTCCCTTTCATCAGCCATTGTTGGGCCTCCATGAGTTCTAGTATAAACTATGTATCAGTTTGCAATATATACGCTGAGGAGCGAGCAGGGTTGTAGAGACTTCATGATAACAGGGCTACGATTTCTTGCTGTATGGGAACGCCGGTTACTTCGACGTCACGTTCCAGGACCAGGAGATCTACTTCGCTGCGCACACCGAATTCAGGGAGGTAGATGCCCGGCTCCATCGAGCAGCAGGTATGGGGCAGCAGGGCGCGATCATCCTGCGTCTCGAAGTTATCGTTGTTGGCGCCATCACCGTGAACGACGGTGGTGATGCTGTGGCCTGTGCGATGGATGAAATACTTGCCATAGCCAGCTCTGGCGATGACGGCTCGCACGGTATCGTCGACCTCGCGGCCTTCGACGCGCTGGCCCGCGGCGAGTCGCTCGCGTATGAAGGAGATACCGGTATCGCGCGCCTGGCGCACGATGGCGAAGATTTCCCGCTGGCGCTCAGGGATTTCGTCGCGGGTGCCCGCGAAGGCCATCCAGGTGTAGTCCGCGATGATCGAGCCGGGCGCGGGCAGGTTAGCCAAGAAGTCGAACAGGATAAGATCACCCTGCCGGATGGGAGCATGGATGCTGTCCGTTGACACATAGTGAGGGTTGCTGGCGTTGGCGTTGACGGCCACGTGCGGTGGGTCAGGCAGGACTAACCCGGCCTGCTCCAGGAGGGCAGTGAATCGCTGCTGCACGCTGTATTCGTCGAGGGCTGCACCAGCGCGCAGGTCACTGGCCAGGGCAGCGAAGAGGGTATCTTTCGCTGCGATGAGACGCCGGCCGGCCTCGCGATGGCTCTCCATCTGCTCGTCGCTGAGTTGGGCGACGAAGCGTTGGGCCAGGTTGGCCGAGCTGACAACCTCCACGCCATATGAACGCACCAGTTCTATCGTGCCGGCATCTACACGCGACATGTAGGGGATGGCGTTCATGGGTGAGTATTCCATGGCTATACGCATGCCACGGCGCAGGATATTACCCAGGCGTGCATGGATCTCCTGCCAGGTTTGAAAGATATGACGCTCTCCCGGTAATGAGCGCAGGACATGAGACTCGACGGCGCTTACCAGGGCGCCGGGCGTTCCTTCGGTAGGGACAAAATAGAACCAGCGCCGCGTATACATTTCGTCGTCGGGCAGTGATAGGACGCGGTGTGCGACGGGATTGGAGCGGCGAAAGTCGTAGAAGAGCCAGCCGTCCAGGCCTTCGGCGCGAAGAGCTTGCTGAAGATGCTCTAGATTCATTGGACTTCCCCTTTTGGAATATGGATTATCTGCTGCTATTGTATCATGTTCGCTGCGCAGGTATGGCCCCTACATTTCTTTATCTCAACCTGCTATACTAATACTGTGCCTTAAGGTACGTTGATATTTTGCCAGAACAGGGATCATGAACGAGAAGACGAATAAATTACCGCCGTGGCGCACGGGATATGTCAATCGCACAGGTGAGCCAGGCGGGCATACCTATCCCCCGGATAGGATTCCACAAGGGCCTCCACCCAACTCCACTCTAGCGACGAAGACAGGTGAGCCCGGGGCGGGCACGATGGTGACTGTGCCTGGAACGGGTCCGGTGAAGCCGCCATCGAAGCGCAGGCCGAGGTGGCCACTCGTCGTATTGACGATCTGCCTGCTGCTGCTCTTACTCGGAGGTGGCGCTGCGGCGTATGGGTACTATTACTTTAATACTAATATACAGGCGCCGCTGGCAAAGATTATCCACCCGGTCAGTCGCAGCGGGGATGAACCCAATAGTAATGTCGCGCCGGATACGGGCAGCATTACAGGACGATCGTGGAACATTTTGCTGTTGGGGAGCGATGACGATGGGAAATATAATTTTCCTTCAGTGCTCACACAGGTGATGATGATTGTGCATGTCGACACGGTCAACAACAGCGTTTACATGGTTTCTATCCCGCGAGATTCGTGGGTGTACGTACCGGGTAGAGGCAGCATGCACAAGATCGACCAGGCTTTTGAAATCGGGGCCAACCAGCATGGCAGCTTTGATGACGGCGTGCGCGAGGCTCGCCTGACGGTCGAGAAGGATTACGGTATTACGATTGATCGCTACGCGTGGGTGGGGCTAAGTGGGTTTGCCAGGGTCATAGACACCCTGGGAGGCATCGATATCGACCTGACACACCCCGTCGTTGACGATAGGTACCCGGACGATACGCGTACCAACCACCCAAATGATCTCTACGCGCTGAAACGTCTCTACCTGGCACCGGGTCCACAACACCTGAATGGGTTGCAGGCGCTAGAGTACGTGCGCTCGCGTCATGCCGACCTGGTAGGCGATATTGGCCGCACACAGAGACAGCAGCAGGTACTGGAAGCGCTCAAGAAAAAGCTCAATGTGACAAGTGTCTTAACCAACCTGCCACAATTGATTGCGGATTTGAAAGGCCAGGTCTACACGGATTTGAGCGAGCAGGAGATTATCGCGTTCGCCTACTATGGACGGGGCCTTCCCAGTTCGGCGATCCAGCGCATTACACTGGGGCCGGGAACCGGCGCTCAACATTTCGGGGATTACGCGACGATCTATGATCCGACGGCGGGAGCGAACCAGGATGTGATCATACCGAATTGCGCTGTGATCCAGCCGGTGATGAACCGCATTTTTGGCCTGGGAGATACGCAGAGTTGCAATGTGACCGGGCCGGGTTA
>WNGD01000126.1_pt1 | contig 69934 bp, 68 predicted proteins | sample 5400671 | NCBI WGS metagenome assembly WNGD01 (sample SAMN13153369, study PRJNA577476) | soil metagenome | isolation source: 40 cm soil or saprolite under grassland replicate 2 | place: USA:California | collected 2016-06-15
AGGCGGTGGCGGCTTCGCTCACCGAGATGTTCGCGCCGCTCATCGTGAAGGAGCGGCTGGCGGCGATGCTGAGCCACTACAAGTGGGTGGATCCCGCGGGATTGCAATACTTCAAGAACCGACTCACCCAGGCGCCGCGTGATGCGGAATACGCGCTCGGCCTGGTGACCGAGCGGCTGCGCACACCCGAGGAGCAGGGGCGGGCCGTGGCGGCGCTCGAGTTCAAGTGCGACGTGCTGTGGTGCCTGCTCGACGCCGTGGAGCGTGGGCCCATGCCCGAGACCGCGCCGTGACCGCTGCCGGCCGACCGACCGTGCCTCGCCTTCACCCCAAGGCGCGCCTCCAGCACGACGACGTGCGTGGGCGGGATGTGCTGCTCTACCCCGAAGGACTGGTGGCGCTGAATCCGACGGGCGCGGAGATCCTCGGGCTGTGTGACGGCGTCCGCTCGGTCGCCGACGTCGTGGCAGCGCTGGAGCAACGCTACGGCGCGCCCGCGGGGGGAGTGGAGGGCGACGTCACGGCGTTTCTCGATGGGCTCGCCGCCAAGGGGCTGGTGACGTATGGATCCTAAGCCGCTGTGGCTCTTGGCGGAGCTGACTTACAAGTGTCCGCTCCAGTGTCCCTACTGCTCGAATCCGCTCGACTTCGCGGGCCCGCGTTTCCGGCGCGAACTCTCGACCCAAGAGTGGTGCCGTGTGTTCCGGGAAGCCAAAGCCCTGGGTGTGCTGCAGCTCGGCCTTTCGGGTGGCGAGCCGACCCTGCGCGCGGATCTGGAGGATCTGGTCCGCGAGGCGCATGGGCTCGGTCTGTATACGTCTCTCATCACATCCGCTTACCGGCTCACCAAGGAGCGCCTTGCGCTCCTGAAAGCAGCAGGCCTCGACCACGTGCAGATCAGCATTCAGGGGGCGGACGCCGAACTGTCCGATGAGATCGCCGGCACCGCATCCTACGGGGACAAGATCGCCGCCTACCACTACACGCGAGAGCTGGGCTTCCCGCTCACCGTCAATGTCGTGCTGCACCGCCGCAACCTGCATCAAATCGATGCGCTCATCCGGCTCGCGGAGTCGCTCGGCGCCGAGCGCATCGAGCTCGCCAACACCCAGTTCTACGGCTGGGCGCTACACAATCGCGCCGCACTCATGCCGACCAGGGCTCAGCTCGACGAGGCATGGCGCGTGGTGCAGCGCGAGCGCGTGCGACTCGGGACCAGGCTCGAGATCGTGTGGGTGCTGCCCGACTACCACGAGCAGTACCCCAAGCCGTGCATGGGCGGCTGGGCCCGTGCGTACATGACCGTGACGCCCGCGGGGGAGGTCTGGCCCTGCCACGCGGCGGGCCGGATCACCACGTTCACGTTCGAGAACGTGCGCGACCACGCGCTCGAGTGGATCTGGGAGCACTCGGACGCGTTCACGCGGTTCCGGGGCGACGCCTGGATGCCCGAGCCCTGCCGCTCGTGCCCGCGGAAGGCTCAGGACTTCGGCGGCTGCCGCTGCCAGGCGTTCCTGGTAGCGGGCGACGCGGGCCTGACCGATCCGGTGTGCTCGCTGTCGCCCCACCGTTTCCTGATCGACGCTGCAGTCGCGGAAGTGGAGCGCGCGGCGGAGGTCGTCGAGTGGACGTATCGCGCGGCGCCGGCCTCGCGCGCACTTGCTGGGAAAGGATGACCGCCGCCGCGATCGACGCTAGGCCACGACCAGGCGCGTGATGATCGCCGTGATCACCAGGACGACTAGCGCCGCCGCAATGCTCGTCAGCAGCGTGAAGGCAGCGGTCTTGTCGCGGGGCACCTTCATGCAAGGCGAAAGGCCCGCCGCGAAGAGCCGCACACTCCACAGTCCGAGCAGCATCCCGAGAGGCTCGATTCGCGGGAACAGTGCGAAAGCGCTCGCGAGCCAGTACGGCGTACTCCCGTACGCCGCAACCTTCAGGGCCTGCACCCGGTTGCGCTGTCCCCCGACCGACGCTCCAATCACGTCGATCGCCATCGCCAAGGCGTACACGCCCACGAGATTGAGCACGAACTCGAGTACCCCGGCTTGTACCGCGGTCCCGGCATTCATCGGGACGGTTCCGAAGGTGAGCATACTGCCGCGCTCGCGAAACACGATCCCGCCGATGGTCGCCGCCACGGGCCCGATGGCCGCCATCGGGACGAGATAGCGCCGGTAGAGCGGGCCGGCGCTCGTGAACTCGCCGGCGATCGTCGCCCACTCCTGCGTCGGCTGGAGCAGCAGGCGCTGCGCGCGGGCGAGCCAGCCCGGGAGCTTGCGCGCCGCCCGCGGCTTGGCCGCTGCTGGCTTTGCGGGGGGCCGGGGGGGCGGCCCGGCTTTGGGGGTCGGGCCGCGTGGTGATGTGGGGCCGCGTGGTGGCGTGGGACCGCGGGGGGGGGGCGTGGGACCGCGCGGAGGCGGCCCTCCAGGAGGGCGCGGCGGATTCGGCGGCGGCGGCGTGCGCATGGCGGTCCCTTGCGGCTCGAGTGATGCGACAAGATACAAGTGATGCGACAAGATACATAAACCGTTGTAAGACGCTACGACGCGACGCTATACGGAGATGCGGCACGGCTCCGTACAACGTAGCGTCGTAGCGTCGTATGACCCAGATTCTGGCCATGCTCATCGACGTCCATGCCCACTTCCACCACGCCGCAAGCCCCCGGGCTGATTGGCACGAGCGCAACGCCAGCCGGCTCGCAGCGGGACGTAAGATTGGGGTGACGATCCACGTCGCCTCGATCCTCGGGAGCTGGGGCCGGACATCGCCGATCTACTTCCCGTCCGCCGATCTACTTCCCGTCGCCGCAGGACGTCGAGGCCGGCAACTCCGCCCTCCTGGCGCTCGAGCGGGAGCATCCCCACCTGATCCGCGGCTACGTCACCGTGAACCCCAACTACACGTCACAGGCGCGCGCCGAGATCGGCCGCTGCCTCGGCGCCGGAATGGTGGGGATCAAGCTCGCGGCGAGCCGCCGCGCGACCGACCCGCTGCTCGACCCGATCTGCGAGCTGGCGCGGGAGCGGGGGGTCCCGGTGCTGCACCACGTGTGGCAGCACCGGCGGCGCGACTGGCCGGGCCAGGAGGCGTCGGACGGACCGGAGCTCGCCGCCTTGGCTGCGCGCCACCCGCAGGTGCGATTCATCCTGGCGCACATCGGCGGGGGCGGCGACTGGGAACACTCCCTCGCCGCCGTGCGCGCCACGCCCAACGTGTACGTGGATCTGTCGGGGAGCGGCGTGGACGGCGGCATGCTCGAAGCGTGCCTCGAGGCCGCCGGCGTGGAGCGACTGCTCTGGGGAACGGACCTCACGATCGACACCGGCTGGGCGAAGCTGCGGTATCTGGAGCGCTTGCTGCCGCCGCGCGAGCTGGAGCTCGTGCAGTGGAGAAACGCGGCGCGCATCTTCCCGCGCGGCGCGTTCCCCGCCGACTGATGCGCATCGACGTCAACGCCTTCCTCGGCGCGTATCCGCACCGGCGGGTACCGGCGACATCGCCCGACGGCCTGCTTCGCGCCATGGCGCGCGCCGGGATCGACGAGGCGTGGGTGAGCCACTTGCCGAGCCTGTTCTGGCGTCAGCCGATGGAGGGGAACGCCTGGTTGTACGACACCGTGGCGCGCGAGCCGCGGCTCAAACCCGTGCCGGCGCTCCATCCCGGGCTCTCGGGGTGGGATGACGCGGTCGGAGATGCGGCGGGCCGCGGCGCCCCGGCCGGGCGGTGCGATCCGTTGTACTACGGGCTCGACCCGACGGGGCCGGAAATGCGCGTCCTCGCTGCGGCGTGCGGCGCGGCGAACCTGCCACTGATGATGGCGGTGCGCCTCGAGGACGCCCGCCAGCGTCACCCCAACGACCACGCCGGCGAGCTTCCTGCGGCGGCGGTACGGGCGCTGGTTCGGAGCGACGAGGATGTGCGGCTCGTCATCACGCACGCCGATCGCGCCTTCATCGAAGAGGTGCATTTCGGATCGACCCCCGCAGAGGCGGCACGATTGTGGTGGGACGTGAGCTGGATCTGGGGCGCGCCGGAAGACCACCTCGAAACGCTGCTCGGCACGATCGGTGTCGAGCGGTTCGTGTTCGGCACCGGGCAGCCGCTGCGGATTCCCGAAGCGAGCGTCGCGAAGCTCGATCTGCTCGAGCTGGCGCCGGCGCAGCGCGCGGCGATCGATGCGGAAAACGCCCGCGGGGGAGTGCTCCGCTGACCGGCGCCTTCGACGGGGGCCTGATCCCTGCCGTCCCGGTCCCGTTCCGTGGCCGGGCGCTCGCGGACGACGCGCAGCAGGCGTACGCAGCATGGATGGCCGAGCATCGTGTCGCCGGCGTCGCCGTCTGGGCCCACACCGGACGCGGGCCCCACCTGTCGCGGGCAGAGCGGCGCCGGGTGTTGGCGGCGTGGCGGGCGGCGCTTCCCATGAGCTCGATCGTCGCCGGGGCGACGAGCCTCGAGATGGCGGCCGACGCGAGGGCAGGCGGCGCGAACGCGCTGCTCGCCTTTCCGCGGGCGGACGATCCGGTCGGGTATCACGAGGCGCTCGGCCGCGAGCTCCCGGTTATCGCCTTCTATTTGTACGAGGCCGCCGGCGGCGTCGCGTACGACAACCAGACCCTGCACGCCATCCTGGCGCTCCCCAGCGTGATCGGGATCAAGGTGGCCACGCTCGACTCGGTGGTGACGTTTCAGCGGATCGCCGGGCTGATGCGAGATCATCCAGACAAGGTGTTGATCACGGGTGAGGACCGCTTCCTGGGCTACTCGCTCACGATGGGAGCGCGGGCGGCGCTGATCGGCCTGGGGGCGGCGCTCACCGACCTGCAGGTCGCGCTGATGGAATCGTTCCGCTCGGGCGACTTCGGTAAGTTCGTCCGTTTGTCCGGCGTGTGCGATCACTTCGCGAGCGCGACGTTCGTTCGCCCCATGGAGGGCTACGTCCGCCGGATGCTATGGGCGCTCGCCGCCGACGGGGTGATCCCGGACGACGCGTGCGACGATCCGTGGGGCCCGAGCCTCCCGTCGTCTGAGCGGGACGCCGTGCGTGCCGCGGTCCGCGAGGCGCGCACTCCGCGCCTCGCGCCGTCGTGAGGCGCATCCCGCGGCGCTCGTTCCTCGAGTCCTGCGCCGCCGCGGGCACGGCGTTCGGTGCGTCTCCCTTCCTGAAGGGCTGGGTTCAGATGACCAAGCAACAGCACGTAGTGGTGGTCGGGGCGGGGGCGTTCGGCGGCTGGACCGCGCTTCACCTGCTGCGGCGCGGCGCACGCGTCACCCTGCTCGACGCCTGGGGGCCCGGCAACTCGCGCGCCAGCTCCGGCGGCGAGACCCGCGTCATCCGCGCCACCTACGGCCCCCGCGCGATCTACACGCGCCTCACGGCGCGCGCGCTGGAGCTGTGGAAAGAGCACGAGCGGCGCTGGCGTCGGAAGCTGTACCATGCCATCGGCGTGCTCTGGCTCGTTGAGGGCGACGACGCCTACGAGAAGGCAGCGCTGCCTCTGCTCAAGGATGCCGGCCTCCCGTTCGAGGAGCTGTCGGGACCGGAGACCGCGCGCCGCTACCCACAGATCAATTGCGAGCGGGTGCGATGGGCCATCTTCGAGCAGGATGGCGGCTACCTCACGGCGCGCAGCGCCTGCGCCGCGGTGCTCGAGGGCTTCCTGGCCGAAGGCGGCGAGTACCGCCAGCTCGCGGCGGAGCCGGGCGCGCGCCTCCCTGGAGGGGAGCTGCGTGACATCAAGCTGTCCGACGGCACGACGATCGCCGCCGACGCGTTCGTCTTCGCCTGCGGTCCGTGGCTCGGGCGCCTGTTCCCCGACGTCATCGGCGACCGGGTGCGTGCCACCCGCCAGGAGGTCTTCTTCTTCGGCACGCCCCCCGGCGACCAGCGCTTCACCGAGCAGGCGCTGCCGGTCTGGGCGGATCACGGCGCGGGTTTCATCTACGGGATTCCCGGCAACGAGTGGCGCGGGTTCAAGGTCGCCGACGACACCCGGGGGCCTGCCTTCGACCCCACGACCGGGGAGCGGTTGCCCACGCCGGAGCGCCTGAAGGCGGCGCGGCAGTATCTCGCGTTTCGCTTCCCCGGCTTGAAGGACGCCCCACTCGTCGAGGCCCGGGTGTGTCAGTACGAGAACTCTCCCGACGAGCACTTCATCATCGACCGGCATCCGATGGCCGAAAACACCTGGCTGGTGGGCGGCGGGTCGGGGCATGGCTTCAAACATGGACCCGCCGTCGGCGAGCTGGTCGCTCAGCTGGTGCTCGCCGGGGCGGCGACGCCCCCTGAGTTCCGGTTGTCCCGCCTCGACTCCGGGGCACGGCCACGGGGGTAGTCGATCGGGCGGTGCGTGCCAAGCTCGAGCGGGACTTCGATCGCTTCAAGCGGGAGCTGCCGCGCGACTTCCCGGCACACGTGCGCGGGAGCTATCGGATCGATCTCACCGCTCGGTATCTGGGCGAACTGGTTCCGCACCCCATCGGCAAGGGCTCGGGCCAGTTGTCGCTCAACCCCGGGCAGCTCGAGGATGACGCCGCTGCGGGACTCGCGTTCGCCGTGCTCAAGACGGTGATCGCCGAGGACGAGACCGGCACGCAGATGATGGCGGCGTGGGCGATTCACGAGACGAAGATGAGGGTCGAGCGACGCCCGGCAGGCGCTGGCCGTGCGGGCTGGACCGTCTCGTGGAAAGGCCGCGGCTGGGATCGCCCCTTCGCCGAGTACCTCGCACTGGTGCGCGCCGGACGGGACCTCACCCGAGCCGGCCGGCTCCTGGTCGTACCGTCGGTGAAGTACCACCTCCCGCGGCTCGCGGAGCCGTTCCGTGAGGGCGAGTACCGCTACACGACCGCGCAGCTGGCGGACGCCTGGCGGGAGCCGCCGCTGCTCGTGGAAAAGGACTTCTCGCCCACGCTGGCGGGCGACGCGCTCGCCGACGATCGCGCGCAGATCCTCCGGTGGCTCGAGGACGTACCGCGCCAGATCCGGGCTGCATCACCGATCCCGGTGCGCGTCGCGGTGAAGTTCATGAACGCCCGCTTCGACGACCGGTTTCAGCTCGAGATGATGGAATCATGCAAAGGGGCTGACGCACTCGTGGTATTCAATCGGTTGTTCGACGCGGAGCAAGGCGTCGCATTCGGAGGATGGGACCTGAGCGATCGGAATCTGCGGGTGCTGGGTTCATACCGCCCTCTACCGCCTTCTACCGCCCGCTACCGGCCTCTCACGGGCACTGGCAACATTTGCTCCGGCCGGATGATCCTCGAGTACGCCCGCCTCGGCTGCGAGAGCGTGCAATTGCACACCTTCTTCCAGCTTCCCCTCTCAGAGTACGCCGCCACCCACGGCTCGCGTGCCCAGCGGGCCCTCCACGCGCTCGTGTTTCATCCGCGGGACGGGCTGCTCGCAGGGATGCTCGAGCTCGAAGCGCGTGGAGCGCTCGAGCGGCAGAGCGGCGAGCTTCGGTTCCTCGACCTAGGAGCGCATGCGCATCGCGCGGGTTGAGCTGTACGCGCTCGAGCTGCCGTTCGCGGAGCCGTTCATCATCTCGGGCGGCCGGATCGACGCGCGCCGCTCGGTAGTCGTCGTTCTGCACGACGGCGAAGGGCACGTGGGCTACGGCGAAGCAGCCCCGGACGAGCTGCCGTTCTACTCCGAGGAAACGCTCAGCAGCGCTCGCGATCTCATCACCCGCGTCCTCGCGCCGCGGATCGCCGGTCGCGAGTTCGACTCCCCCGAGGCGGTGGACGTGGCGCTACGAGAGAACGTGCGGGGCAACCCGTTCGCCCGGGCGGGGATCGAGACCGCGGCATGGGACCTCGAGGCGCATCGCCGCGGCACGGGTCTGCCACAGCTCCTCGCCGAGCGGCTCGGTGTCGCGCCTCGGGCGAGCTTCCCGTGCGGCGTGGCGCTCGGCATACCCGAGGATCGCCGCGCCGAGACCCTGACGCGCCGCGTATACGAGGCACTGCAGCACGGCTACCGACGCGTAAAAATCAAGATCGCGCCGGAGTGGGATGACGTCGCAGTGCGGGCCGCCCGCGCAGGAATGGCCGGGACGGATTTGCCGCTCACCGTGGACGCGAACGGCGCCTACCGGTGGCCCGAGCACGAGCCCGCGTTGCGCGCGCTGGACGACGTGGACCTGCTGTACATCGAGCAGCCGCTCGCTCCCGACGAGCTCGTGGGGCATGCGCGCCTCGCGCACGCGCTCAAGACGCCGCTGTGCCTCGATGAAACCCTGCGAGACTCTGGGGTTGCACGGCAGATCCTGGCGCTCGACGGCCCGATGGTCTGGAACCTCAAGGTGCATCGGGTCGGCGGGCTCGCGGAAGCGTGCCGCCTGTGTCGCGTCGCGGCGGACGGTGGGGCGCGGCTCTGGGCCGGAACCATGCCCGAGTCCGGGATCGGCTCCCAGGCGGACATCGCGGTCGCAGCGCTCGGGGCTTGCGTCTACCCGTCGGACGTGGAGCCGAGCGCACGCTGGTTCGGACGGGGCGCGGACGTGATCAAGCTGAGCATGAGCAGGGACGGGCGCATGGCGGTGCCCGGCGTGTCGATCGCCCGGTTGCTCGACGCCGGGCGCTTCCGTTCGGTGACCCGCGGTTTACAATAGAAACACTATGATCCCCATCGATCACCAGCCGGCGGGCTACTGGGCGACCAATCTCTACGCCAGCCCGCGCAAGCGTCCCAAGTCCGAAGCGCCGCTCAAGGATCTGCCGCTGCGCGCCGCCCAGCGGTTCAAGCGGGCGCGCGAAGGCATACGCGCCCTCCGGCACGTTACCGAGCAGGTGGTGTTCATGGGCACCGCCTGGAAATGGGTCTGGATGTACGAGGTCGGCGGGCGCAAGCTCGGCTACCTCCATCCCATGGAGACGGGCCTCTCGGGCACGTTCATTCTGAGCGAGAGTGAGGAGCGCGAGCTCGCGGGGAGCGACGGCCTGCCGCGGGCGACGCGGCAGGCCATCCGCGACGGCCGCATCGCCAGCGGCGTGCGGTGGTGCTGGATGGAGTTCCCCGACTTGGATGCCGTCGATGCCTTCGTTCACATCATTCAGTTAAAGCATCAGCTGCTGGCGCGACCGGAATAGCGCCCTCGTGTGCAGGGCTTGTGCGCCGTTTATCGCTGGCGCTACATTCCGGCGCCCGCAAGCCGTTTCACAACACAGACCGATACCATTCGCCATCGAGTGCTCTGGATGACGAAGCGGAGTGGTAGGGTCGGGACCGGGGGGGGCGTCGCGATCGCACTGCTGATCGCTTTCCCGGCCGCGGCACAAACTGGTCAGTCTGCGTCCGGCTTCAAGGCTCCCGTCATCAGCGACACGGGGCGGCTCAAGGGTCCCCGCCAGCCCATTTTTTTCCGTCACGACATCCACGCCGGTCAGGATCAGATCCCCTGCCTGTATTGTCACAGCACGGTGACCATCTCGAGCGAGCCGGGGATTCCCGCAGTACAGACCTGCTTCGGGTGTCATCAGATGATCGGCGGCTCCACGCCGTCCCATCAGGCGGAGATCAAGAAGGTGCGCGAGGCGTGGGCCAACAAGCAGCCGCCCGTGTGGACGCGCGTGCACGCGCTGCCGGGCTTCGTGCGCTTCCCGCACCAGCGGCACATCAAGATCCTGGGTACCGAGAGCTGCATCACCTGCCACGGCGACGTGAGTCGCATGCCGCAGGTGTACCAAGTCGCCACCCTCAAGATGGGTTGGTGCGTCAACTGCCACGTGCAGCGCAACGTCTCGCGCGACTGCACCGTGTGTCACTACTGAGGCCCGACCGATGGACCGCAGACGGTTCCTGACAGTCCTGGGCGCGACGGGCGGCGCCGCCGCGGCGGCGTCGGCGTGCGACATCCACCCCGAGCCGACCGAGCACCTCGTGCCGTACACGGTGCCGCCCGAGAACCAGGTCCCCGGCATCGCCACGTACTACGCCACCACCTGCCGCGAATGCGCGGCCGGGTGCGGGCTGCACGCCAAGGTGCGCGAAGGCCGCGTCGTCAAGCTCGAGGGCAACCCGGAGTCGCCGATCAACCAGGGGCGGCTCTGTTCGCGAGGCCAAGCCGGGCTGCAGGGACTCTACAATCCCGACCGAGTCACCGATCCCATGGCCCGCGGCCCGAACGGTGAGTGGCAGAAGCTCACGTGGGAGGATGCGATCGGACGGCTGCAGGCAAAGGTGAAGGAGGCGCGCGGCAAGGGGATCGCCTTCGTGACCGGGCTCGAGAGCGGGTCGTTCGGCGAGCTGGTGGATGCCTGGAGCAAAGCGGTCGGCGGTCGCCACGTTACCTACGAGCCGTTCGCCTTCGAGGCGCTGCGCGAGGGCAACCGCCTCGCGTTCGGCACGCCGGCCATCCCCTGGTACGACTTCGCCAACGCGCGCTACATCGTGTCCTTCGGCGCGGATTTCATGGAGACCTGGCTCTCGCCGGTCGGCTACCAAAACGGGTTCACCCGCGCGCACGCCTTCGAGAGTGGACGAGACGGCTCGATGGCCAAATTCGTCTCCGTCGCTCCGCGCCTGTCGCTCACCGGAATGAGTGCGGACGAGTGGATCGCGGCCAAGCCGGGGACGGAGTTCATGCTGGCCCTCGCGATGGCCCAAGTCATCCTGGCCGAGCGACTGGCCCCCACGGCGGTCGACGCGCGCGGCCTCGAGCGGTCGCTGCCCACGCCCCAGCAGGCGGGGCCGCTCGTCGGAATGGAAGCGCGCGACATCCGGCGGCTGGCCCGTGAGTTCGCCGCGTCGAAGGGTGGGCTGGCCGTGGCGGGCGGGGTGGCGACGCAGTACGGGAGCGGCGCCCACGTGCTCGTGGCGTCCGTGAACGTCCTAAACTACGTCGCGGGGCAGGTCGGGAAAACCGTCAAGTTCGGACCCAACCACGCCCTCGAAGCGGCCGGATCGTTCAAGCAGCTGACCGACCTGGTCGGAGACATGAGCGCAGGGAAGGTCGCGCTGCTGCTCGTTCACGGCGCGAATCCGGCGCACTCACTGCCGGCCGCATTCTCGCAGGCGCTCGGCCGGGTCGGCTACAAGGTGAGCTTCTCTCCGTACCTCGACGAGACGACCGCCGCGTCGGACCTGGTCCTGCCGGACCTGCATCCGCTCGAGCAGTGGAGTGATTCGCAGCCGCGCGCCGGGGTCCATGCACTGCAGCAGCCGGTGATGCAGACTGTGTTTCCGAACACCCGCCATTCCGGCGACGTACTCCTCCAAGCCTCCGGCAGCGCGAGCAGCTTCAAGGAGTATCTGCAAACCCGGTGGCGGACGCTGCATCAGCGCTACGGCCGCGGCCGGGGATTCGACGACTTCTGGAGCGACGCTGTACAGCATGGCGGCGTGTACGCCGATGCGCCGGCGCAGAGTGCGCGGCTCGTCCCCGGGATCGCGCAGCTGCTCGGCGGCCTGACCGGCGCGGCCGGCGAGGCGGAGCAGCACCTGCTGATCGTCTTCCCGTCGATCGCGCTGCACGACGGCCGGGGAGCCAACAAGCCGTGGCTCCAGGAGCTTCCCGACCCGGTGTCGAAAATCACCTGGCATGGGTGGGTGGAGGTGCATCCCGATACGGCGGCGAAATCGGAGCTCGCCAACGGCGACATCCTGCTGCTCGAGTCGGCGCACGGCGCCGTGCGCGCGCCCGTGTGGATCACCCCGGGCGTCCGACCAGACGTGCTCGCGGTCCCGAGCGGACAGGGCCACAAGGCGTACGGCCGCTACGCCAAGGATCGCTCGTTCAATGCGTTTGCACTCTTGAGCGACAAGGCCGCGGACTTCGGCGGGCGCGCCTTCGCCGTCGGCGTCAAGGTCACCAAGACGGGCGACCATCGTCGTCTCGCCACGGTCGAAGGCGACGCGCGCGAGCAGGGGCGGGACATCGTGGAGGTGCTGCCGCTCGGCCGGGCGCGCCAGTTGAAGCGCGGGGCCCATCCGTTTGCCGAGGAGGAGACGCCGGCTTACACCCGCCAGGCGCTTGATGCGTGGACGGAGGCGCAGCACGAGAAGGCGTCGCTCGGGAACTACGCCGGCGAGCATCCGCGGTGGGCGATGGCGATCGACCTGGCCAAGTGCACCGGCTGCTCCGCCTGCGTCACGGCGTGCTACGCCGAGAACAACCTCGCGACGGTGGGTGAGGAGTTGGTGACCCGCCGCCGGCAGATGAGTTGGCTCCGGATCGAGCGCTACTACACCGGCGGTGAGGGTGATCGCCCCGTTGGCGCCGTGGTGACGCCGATGCTGTGCCAGCAGTGCGGCCAGGCCCCCTGTGAGCCGGTGTGCCCGGTCTATGCCGCCTACCACACGCCCGACGGCTTGAACGGCCAGGTCTACAATCGGTGCGTCGGCACGCGCTATTGCGCCAATAACTGCCCGTACAAGGTCCGGTACTTCAACTGGTACAACTACGCGGAGCCGGGCGGCGAGTGGGAGAGCTGGCCCGATCCCCTCAACCTCCTGCTCAACCCGGACGTCACGGTGCGGGAGAAGGGCGTGATGGAGAAGTGCACCTTCTGCGTGCAGCGGATTCGCGGCGCGCAGAACCGCGCGCGTCTGGAGGATCGCAACGTGGAGGACGGCGACATCACGCCTTCCTGCGCACAGGCCTGCCCGTCGGAGGCGATCGTGTTCGGCGATCTGCACGACCGGACGTCGCGCGTGGCGGCGCTCGCCCGGGACCCGCGCGGCTATCACGTGCTCGCGGGACTGAACACCCAGCCGGCGATCACGTACCTCGCGAAGGTCGTGCACGGCGCCGTGGTGGAGGGCTGAGGCGATGGCCGAGACGTCCCCGTCCCGCGTCACCTACGACTTCGTCACGCGCGCCATCGCGCGCACGCTGGGTCATCCCGGGAAGGGCTACTTCGCCCTGCTCGCCACCGCCGTCGCGCTGCTCGGCGTGGGGGTGGTGTGCCTGCTGTACCTGCTGCGCTATGGCCTGGGGCTCGCCGGCTATTCGCACCCGGTGTACTGGGCGGTCTACATCACCTGTTTCGTGTTCTGGGTGGGCATCGCGCATTCGGGGACCCTGATCTCGGCGATCCTGTTCCTGTTCCGCTCGGGCTGGCGCACCGCGGTGTACCGCACCGCTGAAGCGATGACGGTCTTCGCCGTGATGACGGCGGGACTGTTCCCCCTGATCCACATCGGCCGCCAGTGGTACTTCTATTGGCTGATCCCCTATCCCAACGAGCGCGGCCTGTGGCCCAACTTCAAGTCGCCGCTCATCTGGGACGAGTTCGCCATCGGTACGTATTTCACGGTGTCGACGGTGTTCCTGATCATGGGGCTGATCCCCGACATCGCGGCGGTGCGCGACGTGGCGACGGGGTGGCGCAAGAAGCTGTACGCGATCACGTCGCTCGGCTGGCGCGGCACGAACGAGCAGTGGCGCCACTACACCCGCGGCTATCTCTATCTCGCCGCCCTCGCGACGCCGCTCGTGCTCTCGGTACACAGCGTCGTGTCCTGGGACTTCGCGATGGCGATCGTCCCGGGCTGGCACGCGACCATCTTCGCCCCGTATTTCGTGGCCGGCGCCATCTACTCGGGCGTCGCGATGGTGATCACCCTGCTCGTGCCCATCCGCAAACTGTTCCACCTGGAAGACCTGATCACAGTTCATCACTTCGAGAATCTCGCCAAGCTCTGCCTGCTCACGGGCATGATCGTGGGCTACGCCTACTGCGTCGAGTACTTCACCGCGTGGTTCGGCGGCCACGCGGCGGAGCGGGCGGCGTTCTGGTATCGGGCGTTCGGGCCGTTCTGGTGGGCCAGCTGGACGATGATCATCTGCAACGCGTTCCTGCCGTTGCTCCTGTGGCGCAAGAACATCCGCACCAGCATCCTGGCGCTGTTCGTCATCTCGATCTTCGTGAACGTCGGGATGTGGTTCGAGCGGTTCGTGATCATCGTCGAGTCGCTCGCCGGCGAGCCGTTCGAGCGGTTCGCCAACGCGACGTACAATCCGACCTGGGCCGACTGGGGCATCATGGCCGGGAGCTTCGGCTGGTTTTTCATGTGGTTCCTCTTGTTCGTGAAGAACTTCCCGGCGGTGTCGATCTCCGAGGTGAAAGAGGTGCTGCCCGCGCCGCGGCGCGGCAAGGCCAAGGCGTCATGAAGCTCGTGAACCCGCTGACTGCCATCTTCCACCCGCCGTCGACGCCCGGCGTCCTGGCGGTGTTCGGTCACGTCGACGCCACGGTGGACGCGATCGGGCAGCTCCGCCGGGGTGGGCACACCGATTTCACTGTGTACTCTCCCATCCCTCGGCACGAGATCGAGGATGCGCTCGAGCAGTCGGTGAGCCCCGTCCGGATGTTCACGTTGATCGGCGGGATCGCGGGCTGCGCGATCGGTGCCTGGATCACGCTGTACATGTCGTACGACTGGCCCATCGTGGTCGGCGGCAAGCCGATCGGGTCGATCCCACCGTACGTGGTGATCATGTTCGAGATGACGATCCTGTTCGGCGCGCTCTCGACGATCCTTGGCATCGCTTTCAACGCGCTGTTCGCCGCCCGGCGTCTCGGGACCGTCGCCTACGATCCGCGGTTCACGAACGACAAGTTCGGGATCTTCGTGCCGTCCGAGCCGGCGCGGGCCGGGCAGGTCGAATCCTTGCTTCGCGGCGCGGGAGCGGAGGAGGTGCGGCGTGCCTAAGTCGAGTGTCGCGCTTGCCGCCCTTGCCGCCCTTGCCGCCCTTGCCTGCAATCCCGACGATGTCGTGCACCGCGTCGGTTGGTTCGCGACCATGCGGCATCAGCGCAGCATCAAACCGTACGCGCGACCCATCCCGCCCGCCCCCGGCACCGTGCCGGTGACCGGCGGCGAGCCACTCATGAGCCTGCAGACGGCCGACCGGCTGGCCAATCTGCGAACCCGCACTTCGGAGTCGATCAACCGCGGGCGCTTCCTGTACGAGACGTATTGTCTCGTCTGCCACGGGGCGACGGGTCGGGGGGACGGCCCGATCTCGTCGGCAGCGGGGGGGCCTTTCTTCGGTGTGCGCTCGCTCGTGAACGACACGATCGCCCGGCGCACTGACGGCTACCTCTACGCCGTGATCGTCAGTGGCCAGGTGATGGGCCGCGGGCTCATGCCCATCTATGGCGACAAGGTGCGCGGTACCGATCGCTGGGACGTCGTGAATTACGTGCGCGCGCTGCAGGCCGGGGCGCTGCCCCCGCGGGGGAGACGATGAGCGCCGTCGCCGCCGTCCCGCGGGCGGAGCTGGTCCAGAAGGCGCGCCAGTTCCCGGCGGGCGCGTTCACGCTGTGGGGCGCGCTCCTGGCCGTGGCCGGAGGGGCCGCGTTCCTGTGGGTGCTGACGGCCGGCGGGGCACCGCGCGCGTGGCAGGCCTGGCACGTCAACTTCATGTTCTGGACCGGGCTGGCGCAGGCACTGGTGGTCTTCGCCGCGACCCAGAAGCTCGCCAAGGGACACTGGTCCGGGCTCGTCATCCGGCTCGCCGAGGCGGCGGCCCCATTCCTGTGGGTCTCGCTGCTCTTGTACGTGGGCGTGATCGTGGGCCGGGCGCACATCTTCAGCTGGCTGCACGAGCCCCGACCCGAGCTGGGCGGCTGGCTCACGTCGAAGTTTTTCTTCCTGCGGAACGGCCTGATCTACCTGCTCCTCGCCTGGCTGTCGTGGCGGTTCGTGCGGCACGACCTGGCGCCCGACATCCGGGAGCTCGCCGACGGCCGGCCCGCCGACCGGCTCGAAGGCCGGGAGGCGATCGCGCGCGAGGCGGCGTGGCTGGTGGTCGCCTACGCCTTCGGGTACAGCCTGCTGGCGTTCGAGCTCGTGATGTCGCTCGCTCACAAATGGGTGAGCAACCTGTACGGCGCGTTCTACTTCATGGGAAGCTTCCTCGCGGCGTTGATGGCGCTGGCGGTGCTGGTCCTCGCGGTGCGGCGGCGGATGGGCCTCCACGCACTGTTCTCCGCGAAGCAGCAGCACGATCTCGGAAAGCTGTGCTTCGGGTTCAGCGTGTTCTGGGCGTATCTCATGTGGTCGCAGTTCCTGGTGATCTGGTACGGCAACCTGCCCGAGGAGACCTTCTTCATCTTCTACCGGCTCATCGGGCCGTGGAAGCCGATCGGGGTGGCCGTGTTCCTGCTGGTGTTCGTCGTCCCGTTCATCGGCTTGCTCGGTGTCAGGCCGAAGAAGTATCCGCCCGCGCTCGTGACGCTCGCGCTCGTGTGCCTGACGGGCATCTGGCTCGAGCGCTATCTCGAGATCGTTCCATCCATCAACGGCGGCGCCGGCCCGGCGATCGGCCTGCCCGAGATCGGCGTCACGTTGCTGTTCGGTGGATTGTTCCTGCTTTCCTTCGGCTGGTTCGGGGCTCGCTACCCGATGCTCTCGCCGCGGCTCGCGGCCGACACGCTGGAACGCGAGCGCCACTAGATCCTGGCCGGGGCGCTTCATCATTCTCTGACAACCGGGGCGACCGCTCGCGTGTTTCTAAGGGTAGTAAGCACGCGTCATAGAGCTGGTCACCGTCCCACGCACCACCCCGGGGGTTCAATGCGGTCGAGCGTAATCACTCAGGCATTAGGAGCAGCGGGAGTCGTGCTGTTCGCCGCGTGCGGCGGTTCGACGTCGCCGTACGGGGGAGGTGGGGGCGGTTGCACGCCGACCTCGACGAAGATTTGTACGACCGCGAGTCTGCAGTTCAACCCTGCGACTCTCACTCTGCCGGCGGGGACCACGGTGACATGGGAGAACGGAGGTGGCGGCGCACACACAGTCACGAGCGCGACTGGGTCGGCGGACACCTATGACATGGCCCTCGCGGCGGGGACGGTCTCCCACCAGTTCATGACCGCCGGCACGTACAACTTTTACTGCAAGAATCACGGGGTCAACGGCACGCCTCCGACCGGCATGCACGGGACCATCACGGTAACGCCGTAGCTAGGGCTTCACCGGCTGGACGAGCCGCAGCAGCTTCTGCAGGGAATCACTCGGGAGCGGGCCCGAGACTCGAACGTCCAAGTCGCCCCGTCGCCGAGCGGCTGCCTTCGCAGCCGGAGTGGCGGCGAGCGAGTCCGCGATCCGGGTGCGACCCAGTGGCGCCCGCTCGGGCACCGCCACGCTATCGGCTCGCGCCACTGGCGCTGCCGCTCCCGTGACTGTGACCGCTTCGAGGGCAACCGGGGACCGGCGCCCGTTCACCACCTTGACCACCGTGCTCGAATCGAGCGCCTGCTCCACGATCACGACGGCGGAGTAGCCGATTTCGCGTGCCCGATACATCGTGCGGATCGGCGCACCTGGGACGGCGAGGGGATCGGCTCCGAGTAGCGCACGCGCGCTGTCGAGGCTGATGGGAGACGCCTTCTCCACGAGCGCACCATCGACCATTACGAACGCCGCCTGCGGGGCCGGGGCCGGGGCTGGCGTGGCGGCGCTCAGCGCTGTGTCGCGCCGGATGATGGCCACTTGCGCTTTGCGGTCCTGCGCCAAGCCGTCCGTTTCGCGGCGAGCCGCCGGAGCAGGCGCGGTCGGAGCCGCGGGCGGCGTGCGCGCCGCGCGGCGCAGCCAGGCGCGAGATTCGCGCTGCACGGTGTCGGAGCTGATCGGAGCCTGGAGGGCCTTGAGTTCCGTGGCCTGTGTGTCGGATGCCGTCGGGGCTTGCCGGACCTGTTCGACCCCCCTCCCGAGGTAGGTCCCGATTCCCAAAGCAATCGCGACCGTCGCCGCCCACGCGAGCGGCAGGCGCACCTTCCACCACGAGGGGGTGAGAGGCTTCACGTCGCCCGCTCGAAACGGCGGGAGCTCGCGGTCCGGCGGTGCCGCCAGTGCGAGTAGTTCGCTGGCGCGGGTGATCAGCGCGCGCTCTTCGTCGAGCCGGCCGCGGCAGGCAGGGCACTGGGCGACGTGTGCCTCGACGCCCTGCACCTCCGCCGGCGACAGCTCGCCGTCGAGATAGGCGTGCAGTGTGCCGTCATCCACGTGCGACATGCTCACCTGCCTTTCCCGCCTCGTAGACTTGCACCAACCGCCGGCGCGCCCGGGATAGCGTCGTCCCGATCGCACCGCGCGCCAGTCCGGTTTGGGCCGCGATTTCCTCATACGATAGTCCTGAGTCCCACAGCAGCAGCACCTCCCGGTCGCGCGGCGAGAGCTCGTCGAGCGCGGCCCGGACGCGCGCCCGGTCGCTCTCGACGTCCACCGCCTCCTCCGAAGCTAGCGCGCTCTCTTGCGGATCGGCCGTGAGTAACGTCAGGTGCCGTCGCTCCCGGGCCGCGCGCCGCGCGTCGTCCCGCGCCATGTTCGCTGCCACGATGAACAGCCACCCCCTCGCATTGTCCGGTTTGTGCACCACGGCCCGGGCAAAGGCCTCCTGAGCGAGGTCTTCGGCGCGCTCGGGGTCCCACACCTTGCGGTACAGGAACCGCACGAGCGCGCGGTACGTAGTGCGGTAGACCTCCGCGAGATCCTGGGGCGCGGAGCTCCCCATTGGCGTCATTGCCTGAAGTCGCTCACGAGTGTCGCGAGCTCGCCCGACGCCCATTCAGTTTTACCGCCGGCTGCAATCTTGATGCTCGTGCGGCGTCCGGCCACCAGCACCGCGGGCTCGAGGGTGGCGGCCTGCACCAGCTCGGGGAGGGCCCGGAGCAGCGCGAAGTAGGCATCGCTGAAGGCCGCGACTTTCACTACGCGCAGCGAGTCGCCGTGGGCGATGTCGGTCCACGTACTGTCACGCCACACGAATAGCCTCCCACCGATCCGCTGGGAGCGATCGAGCCGTCCGCCAGGCACGGCGGCGAGCGAATCGGCCGCTCGGCCCATCCCGGTCACCACAATCGCGTCGAGGCTGAGTGAACCGGCGAGCTTCCGCGTTTCCCGGGAACGCTCGACCCAGTCCGCCCCCGCCTGAGCCTCCGGCGCCGGCGCGCGGAATTCGCGCATCTGTCGGTTATTCGCCACTTGATTCGGCTCCTGGACCAAATAGGACGTGTACTCGGTCAGAATGCCGTATCTCAAGGCGAGTCGCTTCAGCTCGCTCACGATTTCCGGATTCGGCCCGTGGAGTCGGAGCTCGCTCGAGAGCGCCCCCGCCTTCCGGGCCGCCCACAGCTGCTGGACGTAGTCGGCGCTCGACTGGTCGCTGCCGAACGGTGCGCCCGTAGAGAAGCGCTCCTCGCGCCCGTTCCTTCGTCCAGTCACCGTTACGAACCGCTCCCCGGGACCGTCAGGGACTCCTTTAGGGCTCCCTGCTCCCCGATAGCGCCCAAACACCACCAGCTCATCTCCCCCGAACAGGTCGGGCATGCTGTGCGGTTGGAGGTCGTACAGCTCGACCCCGTCGGCCCGCAATGCCAGGTCCGTGAGGACGGGGGACGCAAGCTTGGACGCGAGCGAGGCCACGGTCTGCTCGATGTCGCCGCCGGGCCGGATGTACTCGGTGACGCCCTTGGCGCGCTCGGTCAGCCGGTCGAGCAGATACGTGTTGACGTCATACCCGATCCCGAACGCAAAGACGCGAAACGGCCCGCGGCCACGCTCGGCCTGGTCGGCGATGCGCTCGGGGTCGGTCTCGCCCACCGTCGCCATCCCGTCCGTCAGGAACACGACGACGCCCAACCGGCCCTCGGCCGGCGACTCGGCGAATGCCTCCCCGAGGGCACCCGCGATGTTGGTGCCGCCGTCGGTGTCGAGGCGGCGGACCCACTCCTGAGCGGCGCGCACGTTGTCACCCGATACGTCGGTCCACCCGGCCGCGTAGCGACGCACGCCACTTCCGAAGGTGACCACCCGGAACCGGTCTCCCGATCGGAGCGTGCCGAGCAGCTGGACCAGCGCGGCCTTGGCTTGATCGAGCTTGTCGCCCGACATCGAGCCCGAGACGTCGAGTACGGCAACGAGATCACGATGCACCGATGGTGTCTCGGCGCGGCCCGGCGCGAGCAGCAGCATGAAGAAGCCGTCCTCCCCCACCGGCTGGCTCGTGACGAGCGACATCCCCACCAGGCTGCGGGCGAGCGGCAGGAACAGCTCGAGGTCCCCACGCGTGGTGGCATCGGCGAGCGTGAGCTCGATGTGGTTGTCGCTGCGGCTCGTGTTGAGTCGATGCGTCGGCGAATAGGGATCGCCGAACCGGGCGGCGCTGTCCACCTGCATGCGGAAGCTCGAAGACGCCGCCGCGCCGGCGCCTGTACCGGCGGTGTACCGGAAGCGCCACGCGTCGCCCACGCGATCGAGCATCTGGGTGTAGCGCAGCGTGATCTTGCGGGTCTCGCCCGGGCCGATGGGAAACACCCGCGCGCGCAGCAGCCCGTGTCCCGCGAGCTCGATCAGCGCGGGATCGCGCTTTCGGCGCACGATCTCCTCGTAGATGGCGCGCGCCTGCGCGGCGTCCATCGGCTCGCCCTTGAGCTCGCGGTCGCCCTGCCAGAGAGAGAAATCGCTGAACACCGCTTCACCCGGCAGCGGATAGAGGTAGTTGCCCTCGTCGAGCATCGCGCCGGCGTTCCGGAACCACTCCTCCACCGCGACGCGCGCGACGCGTCCCGTGACGGTGACCTGCACGGCGCTGCGCACCTTTTCGATCGCGCCGCGCGGGTGCTCGATCCAGCCCTGAGCCGCCGCGGAGGCGATCGGCAGGGCGACGGCCCAGACACTTGCGAAGAGGCGACGTGCGGTCAACATGACAACGGTTCCCGTGAAGAGACGCCAGGAGAGACGCTTGGCGCCCGATGGCTTGCACAGGCGGCCCGGCGTGCCCATTTTTGGGGCGCCGCAGCGCCCTCCGCGTAAGGCTGCAGCGCCCTACAGGATGGGGAATCGTGCCGCGCTACACATATCGCCGCCTCGCGAAGTTGCCCAGCACCGCAGACCAGCTGCGTCGCCACACCGTTCTCAATCTCCCGGGCATGTTGCACGGCCTGAGCTTCGAGCACACGGTCATGGAGCCGGGGGCCGCCGTGCCCATCTCGACGGAGGACGACACTGGACTGCTCATCTTCACACTCGCGGGCCGCGGTGTCATGGTCCTGGACGGGGATCGGATCGAGGTGTCAGCGAACGATCTCGTGCACATTCCGGCGGGCGTGCCGTACGGGATGCATACGTTGGGCGGAACGGACTGGGTCTACGTGGTGCTGCAAGCGTCGGGGGCATAAGCGGGAGCGGGGAGCCGGGAGCAGGGAGCAGTAGCTGACGGTGCGCCGGAGCCTTCTGCTCCCTGCTCCCCGCTCCCTGCTCCCTTTTAGCCCACCGCGCACACATTTGGCCCGAATTCCAGGGCCTCCGCGTCGGCGTCGGCGACGTCAACGAGTCCGAGATTCGCAAGCTTGATCGTGCGATAGGCTTCGGGCGGCGTGGTGGTGTGCGCGGTCACCCACGCGAGGAAGGCGCGCGGGTCCTGGATGGCGAGCGCCTGGTTCGTCGCCGCGATCACATCGAACCGCGCGGCGACGCTCCGGTCCGCGCGCCGCTCGGTTTCGCCCGCATAGTGCGCCGGCAGAACCAGCAGGTCCCCCGGCCATTCGCGCCGCACGCGCTCCAGGCTATCCCACAGCCGCTCCGTCCAGGAGTCGCGCTGGCCTCCCAGATCGGGGCGCCCTACCGACTGCACGAACAGAAAGTCGCCCGTCAGCGCCAGCGCCGCGTCGGCGATGAGCGCGGTGCTGCCCAGGGTGTGTCCTGGAACGTGAGCGGCGACGAGCGTCGCGCGCCCGAACGCGATCGTGTCCCCCTGGGTGAGCGGCTGGTGGGCGAATCGGCCTTCGGCGCCGTCGTACGGCGAACGGGCGTCGTCGGGGTGCACGAAGTATGGGACCTGCCAGCGGGCGGCGGCGGCGCGCGCGCCGCTCAGATAGTCGGCGTGCATGTGCGTGTCGATGACTGCCGCGGCCGTGGCCCCGAGGTCCTCGAGCAGCGCCTCGTACGGCCGCAGGTGGCGGCCAGGGTCCACGACGACGGCGTCGCCATCGCTCACCAGCACGTAAGACAGCGCGCCCTTGCCCACGCGATCGAGCTGGATCACGTGCTCGAGTGCGGGCGTCGGTGACAGGCGCCGGGGCAGGTAGACCGTTTCCCACGCCGCCATCCCGCCCGCCACGGAGTACGCTTCGAATCCCTGATCGCGCAAGAAACGTGTGGCCCGAGCGCTCGAGTTGCCGTGTCCGCAGATCACCGCCACCGGAGCCGCGGGGTCGAGCCGCAACGAATCGAGCGTCGCGAGCTGGTACAAGTGCGACGCCGCGAGGGCGCGGAAATCGAGCGTGGCGCCGAGCGTGACGCGTCCCTGCGCAACCCGCTCCGCCGAGCGGACGTCGAGCAGCTGCACGCGCTCGCCCTGATCGAGGCGACGGGCGAGATCGGGGGCGGGGATGAGCGGTACCGATGACTCCGGCATGCGCATCAGTGTCGTCGGGGTGGTGCGAAAATGCAACGGTCCCGTGTTTCGAGGACTCCCGTTTTGAGAGCCCGCGGATATATTGTGAACGCGTTCACAAGCGCCCGTTCTCGTCATTCGTCCCGGAGGGAGTCAGCAATGCGCTTCACCCTGTTCCCCACGCTCGTTGCGTTCGCGCTCGTCGCCTGCGGCGGCGACAAGAAATCGGCAGCGTCCCAGGCCGAGGCTGCGACACCGACGCCGGCTGCCGTGCCGGCTGCCGCGCCCACGGCCGAGCCCGCTGGCGTGGTGGTCGAAGTGAAGATGACCGGCAACGGCACGAGCGTCGCCGCGTTCGAGCCCAGCAAGCTTACCGTCAAGACCGGCACGACGGTGCGGTTCATCAATGTGTCCGGCGGTCCCCACGACGTCGCTTTCTTCGCCGATTCGATCCCGAAGGGCGCTGCGGACGCCCTGAAGAAAGGGATGCCGAATCCGATGGGCGACCTGACCGGACCGTTCCTGACGCAGCCGAACGAGAAGTACGACGTATCGTTTGCGGGGGCGCCGGCGGGGGTGTACAAGGGCTACTGCCTGCCGCACGTCGCTCTGGGTATGAAGATCGCGATCACCGTGCAGTAGCCTGCGATGATGGTGCCGCAGGGAAACGGCCCCGGCTCTCCCGGGGCCGTTTGACTTTGAGGTCCTGCGCCGTCAGGTCACGGGCGTCGCTTGACACAGCCGCTGGACCTCGGGCTGCACGACCTGGTCCACGTAGCCCATCAACGTCTCGAACGATCGGCAGGCACGCGGGGCGATGGTGCCGTCTCGGTGGGCCACCGCGACGCGCGCCATGTCGAGCCGCAGCGGCCAGAGCGACGCGACGAGCTCGAGCGGCACGTTGAGAACGGCGTACCGCCGCGTCGCGCCATCCCACAGCCGCAGCGCCCGAATCGTATCACGGCGTGCCAGGGCGTCGCGCGCGTCAAGATCCGCGGCGAGGCTGGCGGGGAGAGGGCCCCGCGTCCCGGCAGCGAGCCGGACCAGCGCGGCGGCGTGGCGGGAGCGCTCGACCCCCAGGCGGGCGAGCAGCCAATGGGCGACGGCGTCGGTATCGGGGGCCACGCCGAGACGCCCGCGCACGCGCTCTGCCGCGCCCTGCCAGTCGCCTAACACCGGCAGCCCGGTCGCGCGCGCGAGCAGGACCCACAGGTCGCGCTCCCGTCCGGCCGAGCCTCCGGTCGCCCGCGCGAGCCGCAGGCGGGCACTGTCTGCCCACCCCGCCGCGAGATCGGCGGCGACGCCCATGCGGAGGATCCGGGCCCGTTCCGCGTCCGTGGCACCGCGCCGCTCGAGGCAGCGCAACACCACGCGCGCCGGTCCGGTCCGCTGTACCGGCGTTCCGAATTCCGCCGCCTGAAACGCGAGGTACTGCAGCGCCAGGAAGCTGTGGCGGCACACCGTCCGGAGCAACGCGAGCTGGGCCGGCGCCGAGCCGAGGATGAGTGTGTCGGCGATGCCGACCGCTTCCGCCACCACCGAAGTCGAGTCGATGCGCAGATAGCGGTGAATCAGGTCCGCCGTCTCGCGACGATCGCCCGCTTGATGCGCCAGCGAGATCAGGTGTCCGATGGCCGGCGAGAACCGCGGATCGAGATCGAGGACGCGGTTGAACGCGACCCCGGCCTCACCGACTGTTTCGTCGAACAGGCCGGCGAAGTGATAGTAGAACTCCCCGAGGACGTACCACGCCTGGGAGTAGCTCGGTGCCTGCTCGGTGGCGCGCTTGAATCGATCGAGCGCTGCCAGCCCGTCGCCCTCGGCGAGCAGCCGGGTGAACCCGTCGAGCAGCAGGCTGTCCGCCGGGGAGAGTCCTCCCTGATGCACCAGCGCCCCCCGCAGCGCGGCGCCGAACCCCTGTTCTGTCGGGTCCACCTGCGCGGCGACGAGCGCGAGCCGCAGCCGCCCGATTGCGAATCCGGAGTCCGCACGAATGACACGGGTGTACTCGTTGCGCGCGGTGCGGTAGTCGCCGCGGCGAAACGCCGCTTCGGCGTTCAAGTACGCGGCCAGCGCCTCGGGGCCGCCGTTCGGGAGCGTAGCGTCCGCGCCGGGGGTGAACTCCGGGTACAGCCCGGCCCACACGCGGTCCATCACCTCCGACTCCTCGGCGCCGACTCGTCCCTCCGCCTTCGCGCTGCGTCGGGCCCGGCCGTCCTCGTAGAGGGTCGCTTGGAGGGTGACGGTCGGCCCCGCGTAGGCCACGCTCCCCTGCACGAAGAACTTCGCCCCGAGGCGACAGGCGAGCGCCTGGGCCTCCTCGTTCGAGGGGTGCTCGCTCGCGATCTGCGCGGCCACCCGGCCGAACGCGACGACCTCGCTGAGGCGCTCCACGGGGCGGAATCGGGAAATGAAGTACTCCGGGAGCTGCGTCGCCGGATAGGGTGGCGTGCCCAAGACGGCGAACGGCATCACTGCGAGGCGTGCCGGCGCGTCGCGCGGCAACCGGCAGGCCCCGTGAGAGCCGAGCAGGAGACGCAGGGCGACGGCGCCCACTACGGTGAGGACCCCGGCCGCCGCCCACGGACGCCACGGCCGCACCTCTGCGCGGTCGAGCGCGCCGAGCCATGCGGCGGCCGTGGCCGGTCGATCATCCGGCTGCTCCGCGAGCGGCGCCACGAGCGCGGTGGCGAGACGAGCCGGCAGGTCCGGGCGCGCGGTGCGCAAGGCGCGCACCAACCCGGCCCGATCCGCTTTGAACGCCGGCGCCCCGCCGCCGAGCGCTTCGAACGCGACCGCGGCGAGACTGTGCAGATCGGCGCGCCCGTCCACGCGGCCGCTCGCCGCCTGCTCGGGCGCCATGTAGCCGGGCGTGCCGATCGCGGCCCCAGGCTGTGTGAGCGACGACTCCCCCGCGCCTTCCACTCGGGCGATGCCGAAATCGGCGAGCAGGGCCCGGCCGCTGTCCTCGTCGAGCAGGATGTTGGAGGGCTTCACGTCGCGATGCACGATGCCGCGCCGGTGGGCGTACCCAAGCGCGTCGGCGATCTCGCGCACCATCCGAAGGATGTGGTCGGTCGGGACGCGGGCGTCGCCCCGGAGGCGCTCCTCGAAGGTGTCGCCCCGTACGAACGTCATGATGAGGAAGCTGATCCCCTCCCGCGTGTCGAAGTCGTACACGCGCACGATGTTCGGGTGGTCGAGCGACGCGCCGAGCGTCGCCTCGCGGCGGAAGCGCTCATGGCGCATGGTGCTGGCGGCGACGTCGGGTGGCAACACCTTCACAGCCACGATGTGACCGAGTGTGCGGTGGCGGGCGCGGAACACCGCGCCCATGCCGCCGACGCCGGCGAGCCTGAGCACTTCGTACCGGTCGCCGACTGCGTGCTGCACGGCGTCGAGGTCGGGCGTCTGCATTGGAGCAGGAGAATGTACCTGCGCTTGCCCGCGGCCGCTGCGTGCCCGATACTCGGGGGCGCCATGCCTTCCCTCTACTGTCGCGTGCTCGGTCCCGTGCGTGTCAGCGTCGCCGGTGCGGACGCGCCCGTGGAGCTGCTGTGGCGCAAACACATCGCGCTGCTCGTATACCTGGCGCGGAGTCCCCGGAAGAGCCGCACCCGCGAGCACTTGATCGGCCTGCTGTGGAGCGACCGCGACCAGCGCCAGGCCCGCCACTCGTTGAGCGAGGCGCTCCGCGTCCTGCGCCGCGCCCTCGGGGACGAGCGTCTGCTGGCCGACGTCGATCAGATCCGATTGGCGGCGGATGCCGTGACGCTCGACTGCGACCGGTTCGCCGAGCTGTGCGAACGGAGTGAGTGGGCGACCGCGGCCGGGCTGGTCGATGGCGAGTTCCTCGAGGGACTCGCGATCCCGGAGGCGAACGATTTCGAGAACTGGCTCGCGGCCGAGCGGGCGCTGTGGCGGGCGCAGGCGCTCGAGGCCCTGGTGCAGGGGATTGCCGCGGACCTGGCGCGAGGCGACGCGGCCGCGGGGGCCCGAGTGGGACTGCGCGCGGTGGCGCTCGACCGCACGTCCGAGCCGGCGGCCCGCGCCGCGATGCGCGCGCTGACGCTGGCGGGCGATCGCGCCGCCGCCCTGCGCGTCGCCGACGAGCTGGCGCAGGCCCTGCACGAGACCCTCGGGGCGGAGGTGAGCGACGAGACCGCGCGCCTGGTCGCGCGGATCCGGGATGCTCGCGTGGGGCGCCGGGTGGTGGCCGCCCCACCCGACGCCCGTCCGCGACCGCCGCTGGTGAGCCGCCGCGTCGAGCTGGCGATGCTCACGGCGGCGTGGCAGCGGGCGCGCGGCGGGCGGGGGCAGGTGGTGATCGTCGAGGGCGAGCCCGGGGAGGGGAAGACGCGGCTCATCGAAGAGCTGGTGGCCCACGCCCGGCTCGATGACGCAAGCGTCGCCACGGCCCGCGCCGTTCCCGCGGAACAGCAGGCGGAGTGGAGCGCACTGTCGGGGCTGCTCGCCGGAGGGTTGGGCGACGCGCCGGGGCTTGCGGGAGCACCGCCGGGAGCTCTCGCCGGGCTCGCGGCGCTTGATGGAGACCTGCGAACGCGGTTCCGCGCCGCGGCGCCGGCTGCTCCCGTCGGCGACGCGCTCGGGGCCGCGGTGCGCGCCGTCGCGACGGAGCGGCCACTCCTCATCGCGCTCGATGACGTCCAGTGGTCCGATGCCGCCACGCTTGCAGCGCTCCCCGCGCTGGCCCGCGATACGGCGGCGCGACGGGTGCTCTTGCTGCTCGGGGTGTCCCGCGGCTCACCCGAGAGCGAGCGGCTGAATGAGCTGCGGGCGCGCCTGGGCCGCGATCTCGAAGGCGCGGTCGTCCGCGTGGGGCGGTTGGACGCGGCGGCGCTGGGGGAGCTCGTGCGCTGGGCGCTCCCCCAGTACGCGGCGGATGACGCGGAGCGCCTGACCCGCCGGGTGGAGCGCGACACCGGAGGCCTCCCGCTGCTCGCGGTCGCGATGCTCGAGGCCGTAGCCGCCGGATTCGCGCCCGCGCCCGAAGCGCCCGCGTGGCCCTCCCCGAATCGGACACTCGTCGACTCCCTCCCGGGCGATCTGCCGCCGACCATCGTCGGCGTCGTGTGCCGGCGGTACCGCGTGCTCTCCGAGGCCGCGCAGCTCACACTCGGCGCGGCGGCCGCGCTGGAAGAGCGCGTGGACGCGGGCCGCCTGGCCCGTGCCACCGGGCTTGACCGCCCCTCTCTGGAGCAGGCCCTCGATACGCTCGAGTGGGAGCGTTGGCTGGTCGCGGACGCGCGGGGATACGTGTTCACCGCCCCGATCGAGCGGGCCGTTCTGTTGCAGGAGATGATCACCCCCGGTCAGGCGCGCCGTTACCGCGCCAACGCTGGCGCTTGAGATCGGCTTGACGCCCTACGCCCAATGTGTCTCCGGACTTTCGACCGGGAGACACCATGCAGTTCGGGCATCTTGGTATCGCACTCGCAATCGCGTCGCTCGATCCGCGCCCAGAGACGTTCCTGGTGGTCGGGGCGGCGCAATTCCTTCCAAACGCTGATTCACTCATCATCCGGGCCGGGTGGGCGCAGCCCGATTTCCACGGCACGTGGAGTCACAGTCTCCTGTGCTGCGGCGTGGTGGGCGCGCTCGCCGTCGCGTTGTTCGGCCCCTGGCTCGGGGGACTGGCGCTTGCGAGCGTCGTGGCGCACGTACTCGCCGACCTGCCGACCGACACCGGTCTGCCGTTGCTGCTGCCGCTCAGCCGGCGGCGCTATTCGCTCAACCTCTGGAAGAATACGGGATACTGGGGGCGCGCGATGTACGTCGGCTACTACCGGCAGCCGTGGGCGTGGATCCTGGAGGGTGCGGTGTTCGCCGTGGTGGCGTGGCGCTACACCGGGCTCCTGGTGTGAAGCTCGTCACGTTCTTCGCGCTCGCGCTGCTGGTGCACGGACCCCTGTCGCCGTTCCTGCCGACGGCGTTCGAGGCGACCCTGCTCTATTACGCGCGCCTGTATCCGGCCTGGCTGCTCGCGCTGGTCGGTACGCTCGGCGCGTCGGTCGCGGAAGGCGTCAACTATCGACTGGTGGACTGGGCCGCGGAGCTCCCGAAGCTGGCGCGGCTGGCGGAGCGGCGCGGCGTGCGCTGGAGCGTCGCGGCATTTCGACGCGCCCCTTTCTGGACCACCGTGCTCGTGATTTTTTCGCCCATCCCCGATTCAGCAGTGCGCGTGCTGGCCCCGTTGGCGCGATATCCGCTGCCGCAATTCCTCGGCGCGGTCGCCCTGGCGCGCTTCCCGCGTCTGCTCCTGATCGCCGGCGTGGGCCGACTCGTTCCCGTGCCCACCTGGGCGCTGCTGGGCGGCGGGGTCGCCCTCGTCGGGCTCGCCGTGTGGCGCCAGCCCGTGGCGTCCGCGTTTCGGTGGCTGCGGGGGCGATACCGCGATCTCTACGCCGCGTCCATCGCAGGATTCCGTCTCTAACCGGAGTGGACCATGTGGCTGCTCGGTCTCGCCTTGGTCGCGGACACGGTGCATACCTTCTCCCTGGCGCTTTCGCCGGCCGAATCGGTCGCGGTCACCGTGACGGGAACGGGACAGCCGGTGGTCCTCGTACCGGGCCTGTTTGGCTCGGCGTTCGGGTATCGCGCGGTGATCCCGCTGCTCACCGACGCCGGGTACCGGGCGATCGTCGTGGAGCCGCTCGGCATCGGGAGTTCGGCGCGACCGGAGCATGCGGACTACTCGCTCACCGCCCAGGCCGACCGGATCGCGGCGACGCTCGATCGGCTGGGCGTGCGGCAAGCGATCGTCGTGGCGCACTCACTGGGCGCGTCGATGGCGTTTCGCCTCGCCTACCGGCGACCTGACCTCGTCGCCGGTATCGTTTCGCTCGACGGCGGGCCAGCCGAGGGTGCTGCCACGCGTGCGTTTCGGCGGGCCATGAAGCTCGCCCCCTGGATCCGGCTGTTCGGCGGAGTGAAACTGGTGCGCAAGAAGATCCGCGGACAGCTCATGAGAGCATCGGGGGACGCGTCATGGGTGAGCGAGCGCGTGGTCGACGAGTACACGGCGGGCGCGGCGCACGACCTGGACGGGACGCTCAAAGCGTTTCTTGCCATGGCCGAACGGCGCGAGCCGGAGCGATTGCGGCCGCATCTCCGCGAGGTGCGGTGCCCGGTCCGTCTGCTCCTCGGGACGGCGACACACGAGGGCGGAGTCAGCGCGGAGGAAGTCGCGGTTTTGGCCGCCGCGCTCCCGGTGTTCGTTGTGGACAGTGTTCCCGGGGCAGGGCACTTCATCCACGAGGAGCAGCCTGCCGTGGTACTCGCGGCCGTGCGACAGTTCCCGGGGTGGTAGGGTCCGTTGCCTCGGACCTCGGAGGGTGGTTACAATTCCCCGCGCCATGACCAATCGCCTGCTGAGCCTGATCCTCATTGTCGCGACGGGCGATCTGCCCGTGACCAAGCCTGCGGCGGACGCGAACGGCGCCCGCATCTTCCTCGACGATCGAGCGGGCACACTCGTTCTCGACCTCGCGCCGATGGAGCTGCCTGCGAACACGCCACACCATGGACTGGCGCAGCCTCCGGTCGCGACGCTCGAGATCCCGGAGACCGGATCCATCTACGGGTTCCGCGTGCAGGTCGTGGACAGCGCCGGGCGCGCACTTCCCGACGAGCTGATCCATCACTTCAATCTCATCGACCCGGACCACCGCGAGCTGTTTCTTCCAATCTCGCGCCGCCTGCTCGCGGCCGGTCACGAGACCGGCGCCATCCGCCTGCCACGCCTGCTGTTCGGCTTGCCGCTCAAGCGCGGAGAGCACGTCGTCGCGAGCGGCATGGTCGAGAACCTCACTCCTGTCGCCTACCATGGGGCCCGCGTTCGACTGGTGATGAGCTTCACGCCCGCGAAGCGACCCTGGCCGTTGTTCTCCGCGTCGCCGTGGCAGATGGATGTGGCTTTTCCGGTGGGAGACAAGTCGTTCACGCTTCCGCCGGGGCGCTCGTCGCGCTCCTACGAGGGCAGCCCCGCCGTGCCCGGCCAGATCGTCGGTCTGGGTGGCCACATGCACGACTACGGGCGTGTGATCGAGTTTGCCGACGTGACGACCGGCGAGGTGATCTACCGTGCCGCGCCGGTGGCGGACTCGGGCGGACACATCGAGTCGATCCCGATCGCGATGCTGTACGGCTGGACGCGCCTGGGTGCGCGCATCGTCCCCGAGCACCGGTACCGCATCACCGTGTCCTACGACAACCCAACCGGCGCACCGATCCCGGACGGGGGCATGGGCGTGGTCGGCGGGTTGTTCGTGCCCGACCGCGGCGTGACGTGGCCCGCGGCGCAGCCGAGTGACTCGCTCTATCAAAAGGATTACCGGCACTACATGCGGCTCGAGGGGGGGAGCGGCCACATGATGGAGATGGCGGGCAAGCCCATGTCCATGCCCATGAAGATGGGCGCGCACGAGCACTCCTCGCACGCCCGCCACTAAGTCGCCGGCCGACGCCGTACTCTTCGACTTCGGTGGCACCCTCGACGCCGACGGGGTGTCTTGGAGTCCTCGCTTTCACGCCGCCTATCGCGCCGTCGGCGGCGGGCTCGACGTCACCGCCTTCGACTCTTTCTTCAAAGCCTCCGACGAAGCGCTCGCGCGCCTGCCCGGCATTCGGGCGCTCGGGTTCCGCGCCGCGATCGAAGCGCAGGCTCGACTGGTCGTGGGACTCCTGCCAGACCACGTGGACGGCGACGCCCTCGCCCACCGGCTGCACGCCGACGCGCTCGAGACCGTGGCGCGCAACATTCCGGTCCTGGAGCGGCTCAACCGCCGTTACCGGCTCGGCGTTGTGTCCAACTTCACCGGCAACTTGCGACCTTGTTTGGAGGAGCTCGGCCTGGCGAGATTCTTCGCCGTGCTCAGCGACTCCGCGCTGCTCGGGTGGAGCAAGCCCGACTCGCGCATCTTCGCGCACACCTTGGCCGCGCTCCGAACATCACCGCAACGCGCGTGGATGGTGGGCGACAACTTCGAGGCAGACATCCGCGGAGCCGCCGGGCTGGGCATCCACACATGCTGGCTCGCCCCGTCCGACCGGACCGCGCCCCCAGGGACCGAGCTCGTCCCCACGGCGCGGATCAATCGCCTTCCCGACGTGGAAAGGGTGCTCGAGTAGCGTGCACGGGTTGATCCTCGCCGGGGGAGAGGGATCGCGGCTCGCCGCGGGTGGAATCGGCGTGCCCAAACCTCTGGTCGAGGTGGCCGGGCGGCCGCAGATCGTGGGGTTGCTCGAGACGTTCGCCGCATTGGGGTGCCGGAGCCTCACCTGTGCCGTTCGAGCGGACTTTCCCGCGGTGGCGCGGTTGCTTGACGGGAGGCGGTTCGGGCCCCCCCTTACGGTGGTGGAGTGCCGCACGCCATCTTCGCTGCACACTCTGGTAGAGGGGCTGCGGGCGGTGCCGGCGGGCGCGGTATTCTGCAGCATGGTGGATACGGTCATGCGACCGGCGGACTGGCGGACGGTCTTCCGGGCGACCGAGCGGCACCTCGAGGGGGGCGCGGACATGGTGCTCGCTGTGACGCCGTACGTGGACGACGAGTCTCCCGTGTACGTGATCCGGGGCGGGGGGGAGAGCGACGAGGTCCGGGCCCTGAGCGATGCGCCGGCCCATCCTCCGTGCGTCACCGGAGGGGTCTACGGCATAAGCGTCGGGATGCGCCGCGCCGCCGCGGACGCCGTGTCCGGCGGCGGGCACAGGATGCGTGGCTTCCTGAAGGCGGTTGTCGCGGACGGGCGGCGAGTGGCGGCGGTGGAAGTGCCGCGCATCATCGACATCGATCGGCCATCAGATCTTCAGCACGCCAACGCGTGGCTCGCTGCGCGCGAAACCTAGACATCGGACTCGAGGAGCGACGCCGCCTTGACCTCACTGGTCGCGATTTACCGCAGCCCTTCCTACTCACCGCTGCAGCACGGCGTGAATGATACGGCGATCCTGGATGCGACGGTCGCGCGGCTCGAAGCCGAGGGTTGGAAGGCGATCAAGACCACCGAGCGGGAGGTCGAGCAGGGCCGCCTTCCCGCCGCGCCGCTGTACCTCAACATGTGCCAGGGCTCGCTCGCGGCCGAGCAGCTGATGCCGCTCGAGCTCGACGGTGCGGTCGTGGTGAATCGCCCGTCGAGCGCGCTGAGCTGTCACCGCCACCGCCTGGTGAAGCGGCTGGGCGACAGCACGGTGCCGTTCCCACGCACGCTCATTCATGCCAGCTCCGCGCCGCTCCCGCCCGCGGGCCAACTCAAGACCTTGGGCCCCGATCACCAAAAAGTCTGGGTCAAGCGGGGCGACGTGCACGCGGAGCGGCCCGAGGACGTGGTCGCCACGTCGCTCGACCAGGTGGCGGACACGGTGCGGGGGTTCACCCAGCGCGGCATCCCCTGGGTGGCGTTGCAAGAGCACGTGCCCGGTCCCGTGGTGAAGTTCTACGGCGTGACCGACGGTCGCTTCTTCAACTGGTACGGCTCGGAGGCCGGCTTTGCCGGCGAGCGGCCCGCGGTGGACGAGAACCGGCTCAAGGCGCTCGCGTTCGAGGCGGCGGCGATCCTCGGGCTCGAGGTGTTCGGGGGCGATGTCGCATTTCCGGAGCCCGACCGCCCCGTCCTGATCGACATCAACGACTGGCCGAGCTTCGCGCCGTTTCGTGAGGACGCGGCGCAGGCCATCGCGGCCTATATCACGCATCGTGTCGCACAGCGGAACCACTCGTGACGGATACGCTGCGCCGGACCCAGCTCTCCCTTCCCGGTCCCCGGTCCAAGGCCTTGTTCGAGGCGGAGGCGATGTACTTGGCGCCCGGCACCCAGAGTGTGGCGCTGTTCAGCCAGCTCTCGATCGACCGCGGGGAGGGTGCCCTCCTGTACGACGTGGACGGCAATCGCTATGTCGACCTGCTGGCGGGGGTGGGTGTGGCGAGCATCGGATACGCCCATCCCAAATACGTCGCGGCGATGCAGCGGCAGATCGCGCGCGTACACGTCGGCAGCTTCACGACGGAGCATCGCGCGGCGCTCGTGAAACTGCTCGCGGAGCTCGCTCCCGGCGATCTGAATCGCTCGCAGTTCTACTCGAGCGGGGCCGAAGCAATCGAGGCGGCACTGCGGCTCGCCAAGTCGCGCACGGGCCACACGGAAGTCATCGGCTTCTGGGGCGGCTTCCACGGTAAGACCGGCGGGGTGCTGCCGCTGCTCGGCTCCAGCTTCAAGCATGGGCTCGGGCCTCTGATGCCAGGCGCCTACCTGTCACCTTACGCGTCGTGCGCCCGCTGCGCCTTCGGCAAGACCTTCCCGTCGTGCGAGTGGCATTGCGTGGACTTCCTGCGCAACAAGATCCAGCTCGAGACGACGAGGGACGTGGCGGCGATCATCGTCGAGCCGATCCAGGGCACCGCGGGAAACGTGGTCCCGCCGCCGGGCTACCTCAAGCTGTTGCGCGAGCTCGCCGACGAGCTGGGCGCGCTCCTGATCTGCGACGAGATGATCACGGGGTTCGGGCGCACCGGGAAGATGTTTGCGATCGAGCACGAGAGCGTGCTCCCCGACGTCCTCACGGTCGGGAAGGGGTTCGGCGGCGGCTTCCCGATGAGCGGCGTGATCGCTCGCGAAGAGATCGCGTTCTCGAAGCCGTGGGCCAACCCCAGCGGCAGCTCGTCGTCCTACGGGGGCAATCCCCTGGCGGCGGCGGCGGCGCGCGTCACGATCGAGACGATCGTCGAGGACCAGCTGGTGGAGCATGCCCGCCGGCTCGGCGACAAGATGTTGGCCGAGATGAAGCGCTGGGAAGTCGAGCTGCCGATCGTGTCGGACGTGCGGGGCCGCGGCCTCATGATCGGGATGGACCTCGTCGTCCCCGGGACCCGCCAGCTGCTCGACAGGCAGACCGCACGCTGGATCTTCGACACGCTGCTGGCCCGCGGCGTGCTCGCGATGATCTACAACCCTGAGGTTCGCATCAATCCACCCCTCGTGATCGACGAGGATCAGGCGATGGGCGCCCTGGCCACCATGAAGGATGTGCTCGGTGAAGCCGCAGAACGACTTGTCGCATAAGGGCCACGCGGTCGAGGAGTGGGCGGACCTTCACTTCTTCCGCCCCATCGGCATCCGGATCGCGCGCGCGCTCCAGCCGACGGGGATTTCGGCGGACCAGGTGACGCTGTGGTCGCTCGTCATCGGGCTCGTCGCCGGGCACCTGTTCGCGTACCCCGACCGCTGGACCAACGTCATCGGGTTTGCGCTGTTCATCGTCTCGGACATCTTCGACTCGGCGGACGGGCAGCTCGCGCGGCTGCGCGGCACCTCCACCCGCCTCGGCCGCGTACTCGACGGCACCAGCGACAGCCTCCGATTCATCAACCTCTACTTTCACCTCATCTACCGGCTCATTCACGCCGGGTTCTGGTGGCCGGGGGCCTTTCTCCTGGGGATGGCGGCGGGACTGGCGCATACCTACCAGGCCGCCGCCGTGGACTTCGTGCGCAACGCGTTTCTCTACATCGGCATTGGGAACAAGGGCGAGCTGGATCTGCCGGAAGATGTCGACCTCGCGCGGCCGGGGGGCGGCTTCGAGCGCTTCGGCGCCCGCGTGTACCACGACTACGTCGTGCGGCAGGCGCAGCTCTTCCCCCGCACGGCCAAGCTCGTCCGCCTGCTGCGCCGCGGCAGCGTGAGTGAAGGGTTTCGTGCCGAGTACCGCGCGCGTCAGGAGGTCGTCCTCCCGCTGTGCGCCTGGCTCGGGCAGAACATCCGGTTCGTGCTACTCGGTGTGGCGGCGGTCGCCGCGCACGTCTCCGCGTTCCTGTGGATCGAAGCGGTATGGATGAGCCTGCTGCTCGTGGTGCTGCTGTGGATCCACGAGTGGAACGCCACGGCCCTGGGCGGCCTGCTCGACCCCGAGCGCAATGGCTACGCCCGCGTCACCTGAGCTGAAGCGGTACCGCGGGGCCGTCATCGGGGCGGGAGGCGTCGCGCGACAGTCGCACCTCCCCGCACTCCGCGACGGCGCCACGCTCCGCGACCGCGTCGAGGTCGTCGCGCTGGTGGACAGCGCGGGCGACGTGTCGCCCGTGGATACGATCCCCCTGCTCGGGCGGCGGGAACAGCTCAGCGACCTGGCCCCGCTGGATTTCATCGACATCTGCACGCCGACCGCCTCCCACCTCGAGCTGACCCTGTGGGGACTGCGGCAGGGCTACCACGTGGTGTGCGAGAAGCCCGTGGCGCTCACGCGCGGCGAGGCGGATCGGATCGCCACCGCCGCCCGGACCCACGGACGCATCGTGATGCCGTGCCATCAGTACCGCCACAATCCCGTATGGATGAAGGTCAAGGAGTGGCTCGCGAACGGTGCCATCGGCCGCTGGCATTTGGCCGAGTTCTCGGTCCATCGCACCATGGCCGACCCCGGCCGGGTGGCGGTGGGGACGCCCTGGCGCGGTACGCGTGCGGCCGGACGAGGCGGCGTGCTGCTCGACCACGGCACGCATCTCGTGTATCAGCTGCTCGACATCGCCGGCATGCCGGCGAGCGTGAGCGCCTGGACCGGCCGCCTGCGGCACCCCGGCTACGAAGTGGAGGACACGGCGTCGTTGCGGTTCGAGTATCCCGGCCGGCTGGTGACCATGTTCTTCACGTGGGCCGCGCGGGCGCGCGAGAACCGTATCCGGTTCGTCGGGGACGCGGGCGCGATTGAGTGGACCGGCGGCGAGCTCCGTCTCGAGCGGGCCGGTGTGGTCGAGCGGCTCGATTACTCGGTGGAGCTCGAGAAGACGGCGTATCATCGTTGGTTCGCCGGCTTGTTCGAGGGATTCGTGGCGGCGCTCGACCGCGGCGATCCGAGTGCGGCCGCGGGACCCTTCCTGGAGGACATCCGGCGCGTGGCGAGCGTCGTGGAGCACGCGTACGTCGCCGCCCGGAACGGCACCACGGTCGCGATCGCGGACGGCGCGTGAGCCGCAAGCTGCAGCTGCTGCTGTTCGTCTGCGGCTCTGCGGTCTTCGCTTACCTGGTGGCACGCACCGGGGTGGAGCAGCTCCTCGGCGACGCCGTGCGGACCGGTTGGTGGTTCGTGCCGATCCTCCTGCTGTACAGCGTGGTGTGCGCCTGCAACGCGGGCGCCTGGTGGCTCAGCATGGCCGACGAGCCGAGCCGCCCGCCCTTCTGGCGGGCCTACGCGATCACCGTGGCCGGCTTCTCGCTCAACTTCATGACGCCGATGATCAACGTGGGCGGCGAGCCGTTCAAGATCGCCGCGGTTGCGCCTTGGTTGGGTCTGCGGCGGGCGGCGGGCTCCGTCGTCCTCTACCAGATGCTCCACACCCTCGGCATGCTGCTCAGCTTCCTCACGGCCGTGGTGCTCGGGGCCCTCCTGCTCCCGCCTTACGCGGCGATGCGCGCGAGCCTGGCGCTCGCCTTCGTCGTGCTGGCTGCGCTCGTCCTGCTGCTTTTGACGGGCCACCGGCACGGGGGCCTCGAGCGGCTGTTGGACCTGCTGCATCGCATCCCGCTCGTCGACCGCCTGGCGCGCCGCCTCGAGCCGAAGCGCGCCACCCTGGCGCAAATGGACGAGCAGATCACCGAGTTCTATCACCGGCGTCCCCGGCGGTTCGTTCAGGCGCTGGCGCTGGAATACCTCAGCCGGTCGATCTTCATGCTCGAGTACGTGCTCATCGCGATGGGGGTGGGCCTGAACATCACGTTCGCGCAGGCCTACGTCATCGGCGGTCTCACGTCTCTCGTGCAGAACGCCATCTTCGTGGTGCCGTTCGAAGTCGGGACCAAGGAAGGCTCGCTGTACCTCGTGTTCCAGCTTCTGGGGCTCGACCCGGCCCTCGGTGTCTATACCGCCATCGTGAGCCGGCTGCGGGATCTCGTCTGGATCGGCGGTGGGCTCGCCCTCGTGTGGTTCTCGGGACGCCGGGCACAACAGCGCGCCCCGGCGCCATGACGATCGTCACGCACCTCCTCGCGACGACGCTCGGCGTCCAGGCGATGGGTCTGGAGGGCCGGGACAGGGTGCTTGCCTACGTGTTCGGCATGGGCGTCGACATCGACCACGTGGTCAAGGCGCCATTCTACCTGCGGGCGGTCGGTCTCCGAGACAAACGCGGATACTACTGGCGCTCCTCGCTGCAGGAGCCCGTGGCGCTGCTCTGGATCGTGCCGTTGTGCGTGTTTCTCGGAACGCTCTTGCCGATCCTGTTCTTCGCAATTCACGTAGCGATGGATTACAGTGTCCGCTTCGAGAAGATGCCGTTCTACCCGTACTCTCCCTGGGTCACGCGCGGGTGGCTGACGAGCATTCCCGACAAGCTCAAAGAGGGGATCGTCTTCGTCGTGCTGCTGGGGGCCAACGTCGGCGTTTACTGGTTCCAGCATCGTGTTTGACTTCGCCCCCGCGCTCGGGCGCACTCTCGACCGCGCGATCCGGCCGCTGCTGCGGCTCTGCCATGTGACGCTCGGCCTGTCGCCGGCGCAGGTGACCTGGGCGGCGTTCGCGGTGAGCGTGGCGGCAGGGGTGGCAGTCGCGACGGGCCGGCCGGGGTGGGCGGGGGGGCTCGGTCTGATGGCGCTCGGCCAGGTGTTGGACGGGATCGACGGCGGCATCGCGCGCCAGTACGGCCTGGCGTCCGAGGCGGGGCGGCGGCTGGACACGCTGGTCGACCGTCTGTCCGAGGCGGCGATCTTCGCGGGGTTCGCTTGGGCGGGCCTCGTGTCGTGGAAGCTCGTGCTCGTCGCGCTCGCGGCGATCCTGCTGATGACGAGCATCGCCGACCGCTCGAAGGTCGACCCCGGAGTCAAGCGATTCGCGCTCTATTTCGGGACCTGGCTTCCGTACCCCCTGATCTTCAGCGTGATCTTCGGCGTCAATCTCGCGGCCTATGTAATCGGGTTGCTCGTCATCGACTGCCGCTTTCAGCTCAAGATGGATGTCCTGGGGGGAGACCTGGATACGGTCGCCTCGCGCGCGGCCAGACTCACCTGCTAGCGCCGCATTAGGCGCGGCCCGTCTCGAGCTCGCGCCCCGGGAGGGTTGCTGCGACGGGGGCGGGCTGCGACGCGTAGATGTATTGCGACGCGAGCACGCCGCACGCGACGATCAGGCCGGCCACGGCGTCCACCGCATAGTGGAACTGGCCATACACCACCGACAGCACCAGTCCGACCGTGAACGGCGTGAGCAGCAGTCCGAGGGGCCGCCAGTAGCGCAGCGCGCACAGCGCGGCGACCACGGCCGCGGCCACGTGCGACGACGGGAAGGCGGCGCCCCACGAGTCGCCGAGGTCGAGCAGCCACTGGGTGGCGCGCGCCGGCCAGACGGACGTGGCCGCGTTGTGGGCGAGCTCGAACGTGTAGCGCGGGCCCGCCACGGGGAAGAAGAGGAAGACCACGTAGCAGATGTAGAAGGTCACCATCACGGCGAAGATCGTGCGTCGCGCCGCGTCCCGCCGCCCGCTGAACCATAGACCGAGCGGCGATGCGTACAGAATGACGTAGTACGCGAGGTAGCAGCCGTGCAGGAACCAAGAGAGCAGCGGATTCGGCATCTCGCGGATCCAGCGGTATGAAAGCTGGGAGCCGAACACCCACAGCTCGAGCCGTTGAATGACTTGGTCGTGCTGGTAGCCGAGATCGACGTTCAGCACGCCGACCTCCGCGTACAGCGCACCGAGCAGCAGCATCGGGTACCAATCGCCCAGGAACCGACCCAGGGCACCGGACTGGCGGGCGAGCGGCGCGACGAGCACGAGCGTCACGAGCAGAGCGTGCGCCGTGAGCAGCAGGTCCCAGCTGGCGTGGTCCTGACCCGAGAACGCCAGGACGGCGGCGGTTGCGACGGCGACGTAGAGCAGGGTGACGATGTCGACGGCGGTGAACCGTTGTAAGACGCTACGACGCCACGTCGTAAGAGACGACTTAAGACGTACCGTCGTAGCGTCGTATAGCGGCCTCACAGCCATCCCTCCCTCCTGTACCAGGCTGCCGTTCGCCGCAATCCCGTTTCCAAATCGGTGTCCGCTCGCCACCCGGCGTCCCGGGTCAAGGCATCGGAGCGGCAGGTCCAGGCCGGGGCCAGGAATTCGGCCGCCTTATCGCCTGACAAGAGTGTCGCCCGGCCCGCGAGGTGCGCGATCGAGCCGATCGTCCAGAGGAGGCCGCGCACGAGGGGCCCCGGCAACGGCACGATGCGCGGCTCCCGTCCCAGCGCCCGCCCGATCGCCCGGACCAGCTCCCGGCTGGTGATCACGGCGGAATGCGCGGCAAAGTACACGCGGGTGGCCGCGGCGGGCGCGGTAGCCGCCGCCACCAGCGCGGCGGCGAGGTCCCCCGCGTAAATGACCGACAGTTCCTGCGATCCGTCACCGAACACCGGCGCCACCCCCATTCGGGCCAGCTTGAAGATCTTGAGGACCTCGCGGTCCCACTCGCCGTACACCGTGGGCGGCCGCACGATGGTCCACGGCCCGGCCATCGCGCGCACGAGCAGTTCGGCCGCGAGCTTGCTCTGGCCGTACGGAGTGACGGGGGAGGGCGGACGGGTCTCATCGATTGGTTTCCCCGGTACCGTCGGCCCCGCGGCGGCGAGCGACGAGACGAACACGAAGCGTCCCGGCGGCCCTCCGCCCTGCGCCGCGGCCTCGAGCACGTTCGCCGTCCCGTCGCGGTTGACGTGCATGAACTCGTCCATGTCGCGGGCGCTGATGCGCCCCGCCACGTGGTAGATCACCTCGGCGCCCGCACACCCATCGCGCAGCGCGACGGCGTCCTCCAGATCGCCCCGGACCAGGCGTACGTCGGTCCAGCCGAGTGCCTGCGCCTTGGCGGCGTTCCGTACCAGGCACGTCACCCGGTCGCCGCGTGCGCGCAGGGCCTGCACCAGGTGCGCACCGACGAATCCCGTGCCGCCGGTGACGAACGCCCTCACAGGGGTTTGTCGTAGACCCGGTACGTCTTGTAGGGGCTGAAGCCGAGCTGCAGGGCGCCGTTGACCATCGGCGCGTTGTCCTCGAGGATCCAGCCGCCCTCGCCCCAGTAGTAGCCGTGGATGGCGCCCTTGGTCCAGATCCAGTGGTACATCATCGCATCCACGCCGGCCCCCCGGTATTCCTTCAGCGTGCCCAACAACGGTATGCGACACCGATGAATGCGCCGGGCGTACCACAGAATCTTGGGGATGCCCCAGATCCGGCCGGAGGGATTGTGCTTCAGGGCAACGTTGAAGTCCGGTAGGGCGACTGCGAATCCGATCACCTGGCCCTTCCGCTCCGCGAAGCAGACCAGGTCGGGGACCACGATCGGCTTGAGCTGCTTCGCCAGGTGGTCGATTTCCGCGTTGGTCAGAGGCACGAACCCCCAGTTCCGCTCCCACGCTTGGTTGTACAGCGCCTTGACCAACTCCACTTCTTCCTTGAAGCGCTTCATGTTGAGCGGGCGCAGCGTGATTCCCTTGCGCTCCGCGATGACGTTCACCGCCCGCGTGATGCGCTCGGGGGGGTCGCCGTCCGGGCTCGCGAACGCGATCAGATCCTTGGCTTTGGTGAAGCCGTAGCCCTGATGCAGGGCCACGTAGTACGGCGGGTTGTGCGGCATCATGATCGTGGGAGGGGTGTCGAACCCCTCGACCAGCAACCCACAATCGTCGTTGACCGATGGGTTCATCGGTCCGCGCATCACCTGGAAGTCCTTACCCGAGAGCCAACGGGCGGCCGCGTCGAACAGGGCGTTCGCCACCGGCTGCTCGTTCACGCTCTCGAAGAAGCCGTAGAACCCCACGCGGTCCCCGTGCTCGCGGGTGTGCGCGTCGTTCTTGATTGCCGCGATGCGGCCCACACGGCGGCCGTCCCGCTCGGCGATGAAGTATTGGGCTTCGGCATGCTCGAAGAAGGGATTCTTGCCCGGCGTGAGGAGAGTCCGGACGTCCATCCGCAGCTGCGGCACCCAGAGCGGGTCGCCGCGGTGCAGGTCGTACGGAAAGCCGATGAACCGCTCCAGACCGCGCCCGTTGGTGACGGGCACGATCTGCGGAGCGCTCAGATGACCCCCAGCTCTTTCCCGAGGCGGCCGAAGACCTCCAGCGCGTGGTCGATCTGCTGCGCCGTGTGGGTCGCCATCAAGCTGGTGCGCAGCCGGCAATGCGACGGTGGCACCGCCGGCGGCACGACGGGGTTGGTGAACACGCCGGCCTCGAACAGTTTGCGCCAGAACAGGAATGTCTTCTCCAGCGGGCCGATCAGCACCGGCACGATCGGGGTGGCCGTCGGGCCGATGTCGAAGCCGAGCGAGCGCAGTCCCTCCTGGAGCCGGCGGGTGTTCTGCCACAGGCAGTCGCGCCGCTCGGGCTCGCGCTGCAGGATGTGGAGCGCGGCGAGGACTCCCGCGGTGTTGGCGGGCGGCAGGGCCGCGGTGAAGATGAGCGGCCGCGAATTGTGCTTCAGGAAGTGGATCACGCTTTCGGCGCCCGCCGCAAACCCGCCGATGGACGCGAGCGACTTGGAGAACGTCCCGACGATGATATCCACTTCGTCGGTGAGACCGAAGTGCGCGGCGGTGCCGTCGCCCCGCGGGCCCAGCACCCCCACGGCGTGCGCGTCATCGATGGCGAGGGCGGCGCCGTGCTGCTGCGCGATCTTGAGCAGGTTCGGCACGTCGGCGACGTCTCCCTCCATCGAGTAAATCCCGTCGACGATGATCATGACGCCGGTTCCCGCGGGCGCCTGCTGCAGCTTGCGCTCGAGGTTGGCCAGGTCCCCGTGGTTGAAGCGCACGGTTTCGCCGTAGGACATCTTGGCGCCGTCCACAATCGAGGCGTGGTCGAGCTTGTCGAGGAACACCATGTCGCCCCGGCCCACGAGCCCCGAGATGAGCCCGAGGTTCGCCTGGTAGCCGGTCGAAAAGACGAGGCACGCTTCCTTGCCGAAAAACTCCGCCAGCTCGCGCTCCAGGCGCTCGTGCAGATCGAGCGTGCCGTTCAAGAGCCGGCTGCCGGTGCAACCGGAGCCGTAACGCTCGAGCGCTTGCTTGGCCGCCGCGAGCACCTCGGGATGATGCGTGAGCCCCAGGTAGTTGTTGGAGCCCATCATGATCCGCTCTTTCCCTTCGATCACGACGACGGTGTCTTCGGAATGCGAGATCGGCCGGAAATACGGGTACAGGCCGACGGCTTGAAGCTCCCGGGCCTTGGTGAAACTCTTGCACTTGTCGAACAGAGCGACGTGCTGCAGGGTCTCGATGCTCACGGGGCCCCCGGGGCGATGGATGGGAAAATTCAGACCCAAGGGTAACGGCGAGGGGCTAAAACTGCAAGGCCACAAGAGATGCGACATCGGGCGCGGGCCGCTCCGACCACGTAACTTCTAGGCCGCCCCGTGCCGAGTGGAGTCCCACATGCGTCAACTGGCCGCTGCCATCGTCCTGCTTGCCGTCTCCGGCCCGTCGGCGGTCGGGCAGGCGCCGTACAGCCTGCGCTGGGGAGACGCGGTGTCGGTCGTCGCGGCCGGCGTTGCCGCATTCATCCCGGAAGCCGCGAAGCTCCCGAAGGCCGCTCCGTCTTGTGCTCCATGCGATCCTGGGTCGCTCCCGGGCATCGACCGCTCCGCCCTCCGCACATTTTCCGCATCGGCGGGCAACGCGAGCACCGCGCTGCTCGCGGGCGTGATCGGGTTCGCCGGGGTGGCGTCGTTGGACGGCACGACCGCGGCACAGCGCCGCGGGCACGTCGCGGTATTCGCCAACTCGCTCGCGTGGACGTTCGCGGCGACCGACTGGGTGAAGGTCGTCGTGCGGCGCAAGCGACCGGTGCTGTACACGGCGGACGCGGCGGCGGCGGCGTCCGACCCCAACAGCCAGCGTTCCTTCCCGTCCGGGCATGCGTCGGTCGCGTTCGCGGCGGCGACGAGTTACCTCGTGATGGCGCAGCGCGAGCACCTGCCGCACCGGGGTCGCAACGCCGTGCTACTGTATGCGGGAGCGCTCGGCGCGTCCGTCCTCCGGGTGTCCGCCGGCAAGCACTTTCCGACGGACGTCCTCGGCGGGGCGGTGCTCGGGACGGGCATCGGCTGGCTTGTGGCAAAGGTGCATCCGACCGAACCGTGACCGGGCCGAACCAGCTCCCTCGCGTCATGCGGCTGCGCGATGTGGTGCTGTTCAACATCAGCGCCATCGTCGGGCTCCGCTGGCTCACCACCGCCGCGAGCCAGTTCGGGCTCGCGAGCCTGGGATTGTGGCTGTTCGCGATGCTGGTCTTCTTCCTCCCTTCGGCGATCGCCGTACGCGAGCTCGCCGACATCGATCCGCGTGCGGGTGGGATCTATCTCTGGGTGCGGCGCGCCTTCGGGCCGCTGCATGGCTTCGTGGCGGGGTGGGGGTACTGGGTCAACAACCTGCTCTACTTCCCGTCGCTCCTCGTCACCACCGCGGCCATCGCGGCGTACGCCGCCGGCCCGCGCTTTGTGCACCTGGGCGACGACAACACGTTCATCGCGCTGGTCTCGTTGGCGGGGCTGTGGCTGGCGGTGGGCATGAACGTCGTGGGCCTGCGGGTCGGGAAGCGGCTGCAAAACCTGGGCGGCCACGGCACCTGGCTGCCGGGGCTCATTTTCGTGGTGCTCGCGATCTGGTCGCTCGCGACGCACGGCAGCGCGACGCCGGTCACCGCCCGCGGCCTCCTTCCCACGACGTTCGATCTCCAGTCCATCAACCTGTTCGCCACGATGACCTTCGCGTTCGCCGGGCTCGAGCTGGCTCCCACGCTCGGCGACGAGATCCACGACCCCGCGCGCACCCTGCGCCGCGGCATCGTCGTCTCGGGGCTCGCGATCGTCGGGATGTACGTCCTCGGGACCGCGGCCATGCTCGTCGCGCTGCCGCACGAGACGGTGAGCATCACGAACGGGATGCCGCAGGCGACCGCGGCCCTGGTCGAGCGGCTCGGCGCCGGATGGCTCGCGCCCGTGGCGGCGATCGTCGCCATTCTCCTCGTGCTGGGGAACCTGGGGGGCGTGGGCGCGTGGCTCGCGGGCTCGGCGCGTCTGCCGTACGTCGCGGGGGTGGACGGGGCGTTACCGGCGGCGTTCGGGCGGATCCATCCGCGGTGGCAGACGCCCTACGTCGGATTGCTCGTTCAGGGTGCGATTGCGACGGTCTTCGTGATCGCGAGCCTCGTCGGTACGACGGTGAAGAACGCCTACCTGGTGCTCACGCAGACGACGCTGGTCCTGTTTTTCATCCCGTATCTCTATCTGTTCTTCGCGTACCTGCGGCTACGGCGCGAGCGCAACCTCGCCACGGCGCTCGCCGGGCTGGTCGGGTCCGCCGCGGTCCTCTTCTCCATCGTGCTCGGCTTCGTCCCGCCGGCCGATGAAGCGAGCCCGTGGGTCTACGAAGCGAAAGTCGCCGGCGGCGTGATCGGATTCATGCTGCTCGGTGTAGTACTGGCGGGTCGTCGTGTGAGACATGACACAGCACCCCCGGCATCGCCGGCGTAAGGTGAAGGGCCACAACCACCGTTCCCGTTCGCGATCCGAGGGCTCCCGTGACGCACCGTTCGCTCGTGTTCATCGCTGTGCTCGCCGCGCTGACCGTGCCGACGGTGACTCGGGCCCAGCAGACACCCCCTCCTCGCGTGCGCCGTGAGATTCCGGGATTCGACTTCCGCAAGGACGGCGTGTGGCGCCGCCAGGCACGGGCGGTGCGCGCCGTACGGGCGCGGTTGCTGTCGCGCCGGAACTTCGGCGCCCTGAACGCCCCAATGGCGGGCGCTGGGGCGCCGCTTGCCTCCGGCGCCGCCGTGTCGGGCGTGCTCCGGGTCCCGGCGATTCTCTTCAAATTCAAGGACACGCCGGCGACGCAGCTGCGCACCACCACCCAGTACAACCAGGTGCTGTTCGCAGCGTCGCCCACGGGCGCCTCCGCGGGCCGTCCGTACACGTACCGCAGCTACTACGAGCAGCTGTCGAACGGCCTCCTCAGCGTGCAGGGTCAAACCTACGGGTACGCCGCGCTCGACTCGAACGAGGTCACCTACACGGGAGGCAGCAACTGTACTGGGAATCCGTATGGCTCGTCCAACTGCAACGGCCTGTTCGACAACAGCGATCCGGTGAGCCCGGTTACACGGATGCAGAACGGCCTGCGGGAAGCACTGCGCAAGCTCGACAACCAGGTCGACTGGACGCAGTACGACGCGGACGGCGACAGTGTCGTCGACCTCGTCGTGTTCATCCAGCCGGCGCTGGACGGCGCGTGCGGGGGCCCGACCAATAACCACCTGTGGGCGCATCGCTTCGTCCTGACGGGTACGTCGTACGCCACGCATTCCCGTGACGCCCTCGGCCGGCGCATCGTCGTGTCGGACTACACGCTGCAGAGCGGCGTGGGCGGTGAGGACGGGTGCGACACGACGCAGGTCATGCCGGTGGGGACGGTGGCGCACGAAACGGGCCATGGCTTCGGGCTACCCGATCTGTACGACACCGACAACGCGAGCGAAGGCGTCGGGGAGTTCAGTCTCATGGGGAGCGGCAACTATACGACTGGGGCCAGCCCTTCGCGTATGGACACTTGGACGTTGAACGAGCTGGGTTGGGTGACCGTCGTGCCGATTCCGACCGGCGGTACCTACGCGTTCGGACCCGCACCCACTTCCGACACGGCGTTCTACCTGCCTGTGGGCGGAGCGAACCCGCGCGGCGAATACTTCCTGCTCGAGAATCGCCAGGCGGTGCAGTCCGATAGCGCAATGATTCGCTTTCACTGTGTCCAGATCAGTGGCGCCTCCATGCCACCGTGCGGTGGCGGTTTGCTGATCTACCACGTGGACTCGGCGCAAATCGCTGCTGGCGTGAACACTCCAGGTCCCAACAACGATTACAACCACGTGAACGTTGGACCGATTCACGGTGTCGAAATCGTGCAGGCGGATGGCCGCGGCAACCTCGATGCGAATCCGAACACCGCTTGCTCCGGCGCGGCACCGGGGTGCTCCGACCGCGGCGACGCGGGCGATCTCTATCCCGGGCCCACCGGCAACGTGGCGTTCACTCCGACCAGCGTCCCCGCCGCCGTACGGAACTCGGACGGGTCGGCCGCGGGGCCCGTGCTCGATCAGATCACCCAGCTGGTGCCGAACGGGACGATGCAGTTCCACCTGAGCTACCCCGTGTGGGTGGTGCGCGCGACCGATTCGGCTGCGGTGATCCAGTTCGACGGCGTTACGTATCACCTGTTCCGGGATTTCCTCACGCCGAACTCGGTGCACAGCGTGAGCGTCGCGGACACGCAGTTCACGGCGGGCGGTCGCACCCGTCAGGTCTTCGGCTCCTGGTCCGGCGGGCAGTCGCGCAGCTTCAGCTACACGGCGCGCGCCACGCCGGAGACCCTCACCGTGACGCTGGCACGGTCGCACCAGGTTCATTACACCGCCACCAGCGGCGGCACGATCACGGGCTCGGTGTCGAACGACACGTTCGTGACCGAGGGCACGCAGGTGACCCTCACGGCTGCCGACACCAGCGCCCTGCGCACGTTCCAGGGCTGGGCGGGCGATACGGTCACGAAGAACCTGAGCATCACGCTGCCCATGAGTAGGCCGTACGCGGTGCGCGCGGTGTTCCTCGAGACCTTCAGCACCGCCCAGGTCGTGGTCCAATTGCTCAACGGATCGAGCACGCTCACGGCCCTGCAGCTCGCCGATCTCGACCAGTTGGGGAACAACAGCGGCGGATTCGATCTGGGTGACTTTCTCGCCTGGGTGCAGGCGACCGGGGCGCCGCTCACGGCCGAGCAGCGAGCGCTTGTGAGCGCGCTCAAGCGGACAGGAGTGTCTCGATGAAACGACTCGGGGGATGGCTGTTGGTCGCGCTGGCACTTGGGAGCGGGGCGGGGAGCTGCAGCAGCACCGGTCCGGTGGCGGGATTGCTCACCGTTTCGCTGGCGACTCCCAACGCCGGCGCGGACGGGGCGATTCTGTTCAACGTGTCAGGGCCGCAAGCGCTCACGAGCGTGACGGCCGGGCCGGGGCTTCGGGTCTTCGCTCAACCCCTCTCCACGTCGACCCGTGTTGCCGTCACCGGGACGCTGAGGAACGGTGCCGTCGTCACGATCGGCGTCGCGGATACGCGGACCGTGGCCCAGTACACCGCCAGCGTCGAGGCCGTGGCGGCGCCGGACTTCCAACTGCGCTCGCTTACCGGGTACTCCCTCACGGTTTCGCGGTAACCGCGCAGTCGCCTGGCTGGCGTACGAACGCCGGCGTGCCGTCGGGGAGCCGGAGGGCGAGTATCGCCTCGCGCCCGGCGTGCGTCGCCCACGTCGCGAACACTCGGGCGGCGGGATTGGGCTCCGCACGGCGCACGACGTACAGCGTGTAGGGGTTCGTGAGCGCGGTGTCGGCGGCGAACAGAATGCGGGACGCCAGTCCGCCGAGCTTCGCGTACGTGGGGAGGTCGGCGAGGGCGTAGGCTCCGCGTTCGTCGGCCAGGTGGAGCGTCGCTGCCTGGTCAGTGCCCGACTCGAGATACCAGCGCGGCGCCGGCGTCACGCCCGCGGCCCGCCACAGAGCGAGCTCCTTCACGTGCGTTCCAGACGAATCGCCGCGCGAGACAAACGGTGCGCCCGCACTCGCGATACGGCGGAACGCCTCCGCCGCGGTGGCAGCGGTCGCGACGCGTGCAGGATCGGTCGCTGGCCCCACCACGGCGAACCGGCTGGCGGCGAGCGGGCAGCGGAGCAGGGCATGCCCCGGCGCGACGAGCAGCCGCTGTTCGAGCGCCGGCGCGTGGGTGATGACGACCTCCAGGTCGCCGTTGGCGGCGGCGCGGAGGATCTGGCCCGACGGCGCCACCACGGTCGCGAGGGGCGGGGGCCCGGTCCAGAGCGACTCGAGCACCGCGAGCGCTGCCGACTGCTGCACGGTGTACGTGGTGCCCAGGCGGAGCGGTGTGGGGCCGGAGCGGCAGGCGTCGAGAAAGCCCAGCGCGAGCACAAACTTGCGCAGCCGCATCGCTTAGAGTAGTGGCTGCCTCTGGCTGCCGCAAATGCGCCCTAGTGCAGTCGCTTGCCGAGCAGCATCATCTCAGCATGTTCCGGGGTCGCTTTTCTAGGCTCGCGGCGCTCGCTCTCGGGCTGGCGCTCGCCGTCGCGTCGACGCTCGGCGCGCAGGCCTCGAAACAGCGCGAGCCGAAGCGACCGAAGCTCGACGCCAGCCGGGATACCAACACTGCCGGGGCGTACCACCAGTACGGGATGCAGCAGCTCTCGAGCCGTCCGCAGACCGCGGCGGACGCGTTCTACTGGGCGACGCGTCTCGACCCGTCTCTTGCCGACCCGTGGTACGGACGGTGGTGCGCGCTGCTGCTCGCCATGCAACGCCGCGACATGTTCGCGCTGATGAATGACGATTCCCGCTATTCCAAGGACGTGACCAAGATCGACTCGCTGCGCTACGAGGCGTTGCTGCGCGAGCCGCTGCTCTACACCAAGCTCGACGCCGTGCTCGTCCACGATTTTTTTCAGGCGATCAGTCTGGCAACCGATGGCGAAGTGAGCGAAATAGACCTCGCCAGCATCCCCGATCCGGCCCTGAAGGGGTGGCTCGCGTACGGGACCGGCCGTTTCGGCGAGTCGGTGAAGCAATACGCGATCGCGATCTCCAAAAAGCCAAAGGCTCGAGGCCTCCATGCCCAGCGCGCCCGCGCCTTCATCCCGCTGTTGCAGTACGACAGCGCGGCGGCCGAGTTCGAGGCGGAACGGACGCTGCAGCAGAGCGGTGAGTCGACGCTGGTCCGGATTTACAACAGCAAGGAGATGCTCGAGTACAGCATCGGCCGGGTGCGCGAAACGCAAGGCCACGACCAGGGCGCGCGGGACGCGTACGGCCGGGCGCTGGTCGAGAATCTCGCGTTCTACCCCGGGCACACCGCCCTGGCGCGCCTGGCGCTGGCGACGAGCGACACCGCGACCGCCCTGAAGGAGTATGAGCTGGCCGCGCAGCTCGCGCCCCATCGGGCCGATATCCGATACGTGTATGGAGTGCTGCTGATGACGCGCCAGAGCTTCGAGGAGGCCGCCGAGCAGTTCCGCCAGGCGGTCGAGGCGGATCCGTACTTCGCGAAGCCGTACCTCCCGCTGGCGTACCTGCGGGAAGGGCAGGGGAAGGACTCGCTCGCCATCGCGTATTACACGCAGTTCATCGCGCTGGCCCCGGCGGCGCTCACCCGACAGGTGGCGGACGCTCGTCAGCGGCTCAACGACATGCGGCGCCTCGTACCCGAGACTCATTGAGCTATCTTACGAGCCGTTCGGGGCGGTAGCTCAGCTGGGAGAGCACCTGGTTTGCAACCAGGGGGTCGTGGGTTCGAATCCCATCCGCTCCATTCGACTTCCGACGCCATGGCCCCCGCCGACTGGCTGCCGTTCCTCACCGAGCTTGCCGATCGCGCCGACGCGCTCGCGCGGCGCTGGTTTCGCGCCGCCGGCCTTCGCGTCGCGGAGAAGCCGGATCTGAGCCCCGTCACCGAAGCGGACCGGGCGATCGAAGCGATGGCTCGGCGGCTGGTCCGCGAGCACCATCCGGAGCTGGGCGTGCTGGGCGAGGAGGAAGGCGACGCGCCGGGAAGCGCCGAGACGCGGCTCATCATCGATCCGATCGACGGCACCCGGAACTTCGTGCGGGGCATTCCGGTGTTTGCGACCCTGATCGCCATCGAGACCAGCGGCGAGGTGGTGGCCGGCGTCGCGAGCGCTCCAGCCTTGGCGGCCCGCTGGCACGCGGCGCGCGGCAGCGGGGCGTTTCGCGACGGGCGACGCATCAGGGTGTCGCGGATCGAGTCGCTCGAGCACGCCATGTTGTTCCACGGCAATCTCGCGCCCGGCGAGGCCGAGCCGCCGCCCGGGATCGCCGGGCTCATCGCCCGCGTCGAGCGCACGCGCGGCTTTGGGGATTTCCTGCAACACATGCTCGTGGCGGAGGGGGCGGGCGAGGTCGCGATCGACCCCGTCATGCAACCGTGGGACATCGCGGCCCCGCAGGTGATCGTGGAGGAAGCCGGAGGCCGGGCAACCGGACTCCGCGGTGAGCGCTCGATCTTCGCGGGCAGCCTGGTGACCTCCAACGGGCCGCTGCATGAATCCGCGTTGCGAGCGCTCGCGCAGCCGGCGTAAGGAGGCGAGGTGATCCGTCCGTGGAAGATCCTGCTGATCGGCGCGGCGTGCGGGCTCCTGCCCGGTGGGATCGCTGGCCAGACGCCGCCGGCCTTGCAGAGCGCGGTGGAGTCCAAACGGCCGCGCCTGTCGAGCGCCGCCGACACCAATGACTGGGAGGCGTACTTCGATTACGGTGTCTCCCGGCTGCGCAGCGACCCGCGCGGCGCCGAGCGGGCTTTCTATTGGGCGTCGCGCCTCGAACCATCGCGGTCGGAGCCGCTGTACGGGCGCTGGGTCGCGTATTGGATGCGGTTCCCCGGATGGTTCGAAGAGTATATCAGGGAGCGGTCCCGCGTGCTCGAGTCACCCAACGTGCTGCAGGTCGATTCGCTGTATCAACGGGCGTTGTTTCGGAACCCGCTCACGCCCCGCACGCTCCACATCCTTCTCTACGATCAGCTGCCGGGTCGGTGGGGGCAGGATCCGCTCGCCCACGCCGTACTCGACTACGGGGCCGCAAAGTTCGACGCTGCGGCGAGCGAATTCGGGAACCTGATCCGTGGCGACCCGGTCAAGCACTATCGGTTGCGCTACTGGCACGCGCTCTGTTTCACGGCGATGCAGCGGTACGACAGCGCGGCCGCGGAGGTATCGGCGCTGGTTGACGAGTTGCGGCGCCGGGACGAAAAACAGGTCGTCTACTGGTATGAGTCCAAGGAGCTGCTGGACTACGGTTTGGCACTCCTGCAACTGGCACTCGGGAACCGACCGGCTGCGCGCGTCGCCCTGCAGCAGGCGCTGGTCGAGAACCTCGCGTTCTATCCGGCGCACGCCGCTCTCGCCGATCTCGCGCTGAACGAGGGGGACCAAGCCGCCGCCCTGCGGGAATACGCACAGGCGGTGGAGCTGGGCGGCGACGACGCCGGGGTGCGCCACCGCTACGCGCAGGCCCTGGCGGATGCCGGCCGCCCCGGAGAGGCGGAGCTGCAGGTCCGTCAAGTGATTGAGCTCGAGCCGTTGTTCGCCGCGCCCTATTTCACGCTCGGGAAAGTGCTCGAGGCGCGCGGGCTGGGGCAGCAGGCGCTGGCGGCGTACCGCGACTACGTTCAACGAGCGCCGAGCCTGGCACCGCTCGTCACGCGCGCCCGGGCCCGCATCGCCGCATTGAGCGGGATGGAGCCCGATTCGGGCCGCCAGCCTTGACGGACCGTGGATACGAGGAGCAGCGTTCAGTGATCGACGACGAAGAGGAGCTCCCGCCCGACGACGGGACCACCGAGACCGAAGTGGTGGTCGTTTGTCCCCATTGCGGTGAGGCGAACGAGCTCGGCCTCGACCCGGGCGGGGGCCCGCTCCAGGAATACGTGGAAGACTGCCAGGTCTGCTGCCGGCCCTGGCGCGTGACGGTCCGCTATGCACCGGACGGCAGCGCCGAGGTGTTCACGGAGCCGCTGGACGGCTGAGTCTATTTTCTCGCCGCTTCAAACCGTTTCGCCACCTCGGTCCAGTTGATCACGTTCCACCACGCCGCGATGTAGTCCGGCCGTCGGTTCTGATACTTGAGGTAGTAGGCGTGCTCCCACACGTCGAGCCCCAGCACGGGGACCTTCCCGTCCATGAGCGGGCTGTCCTGGTTTGCGGTGCTGAACACCTCGAGCTTGCCGCCCGCGACGGCGAGCCATGCCCAGCCGCTCCCGAATCGCGTCGTGCCCGCCGTGGACAACTGCTCCTTGAACGGCGCGAAGCCGCCGAACGTTTTCTTGATCGCGTCGGCCAGTGCGCCGCTCGGCTCGCCGCCCCCACCCTTACCGGCGGGGGCCATGATGGTCCAGAACAGCGAGTGATTGTGGTGGCCGCCACCGTTGTTGCGGACCGCGGTGCGGATGTCTTCCGGCACGCCGTTGATGCCGCGGAGCAGCTCTTCGAGGGTCTTCTGATACAGCTCGGGATGCTTGTCCAGCGCGGCGTTCAGGTTGTTGACGTAGGCCTGATGGTGCTTGCCGTGGTGGATTTGCATGGTCTGGGCGTCGATGTGCGGCTCGAGCGCGGCGGCGTCGTAGGGTAGCGGAGGCAGGGTATGCTTGCTGACCCGTTCGGTGGGTGCGGTGGTACCAGCCATCGTTGGTCTCCTCATGTTGTGTGGTGCTTCGTCGATTTCAACCCGCGATCCCGGATGAAGGTTCCCGCTTGATTCCGGTTGGAGCGCCCATATCTTCCCGAACCGGCTACTCACGTCTCCGTCGCGGTCCCCTATCTGGGAGGCGCACGATGGCGCTGTTCTCCGACGCGGGAATCCAGTTCTTGGTCCGCTGGATTCACTTCCTCTCCGGCATCACATGGATCGGTCTCCTCTACTATTTCAACTTCGTGCAGGGTCCCTTCATGGCGGAGGCCGACGGGGCGACCAAGAGCGGCGCGACGCAGAAACTCGTGCCGCGCGCGCTGTGGTGGTTCCGGTGGAGCGCGGCCCTCACGTTCCTGTCCGGTGTCGTCATCCTGGGGCTGCGGCGCGCCAGTTGGAGCGATCCCTGGGGCCTCACGATTCTCACCGGCGCGGCGTTCGGCATCGTGATGCTCGCCAACGTCTGGCGCGTGATCTGGCCCAATCAGCAGATCGTGATCGCCAATGCGGTGGCGACGGCGGGCGGGGGCCAGGCGAACCCCAAGGCGGCCGGGGCGGCGCGCCGCGCGTTCCTCGCCTCCCGCACCAACGTCGTGTTCTCGTTCCCGATGCTGTTCTTCATGGGTGCGGCCTCGCATTTCACGCTTCCCGCGGGCGGGAACCGCGGCCTCTGGGCCGTGGTGCTGCTCGTGATCATCGCGCTGTTCGAGATCAATGCGCTGGTGGGAACGACGGGGCCAGCCAAGAAACCGATCGAGACCGTCCGTGGGGTGATCGTGACCGGATTCGTGACGGCGGCTCTCGTCTATTTCATCGCCCTAGCCGTGTTGAGCCCGCCCGCCGGGCGCATGATGTGACGGCGGCGGCCTCGACCGTTCTACCCGTCGGGGCCGTGGCGCCCGATTTCGCGCTGCCGTCCACCACGGGGACCGATGTCACCCTGTCCGGGTTCCGGGGGCGGAAGCATGTGCTGCTCGCGTTTTTCCCGCTGGCGTTCACCAGCACGTGTACCGTCGAAAACTGTGCCTTCAGTGAAGACTACGACGCGTTCGAGCGCGGCGGCACGATCGTGCTTCCGATCAGCGTGGACTCGGTGCCGACGCTCAAAGAGTATAAGGCGAAGCACGCGATGCGTCAGGATCTGCTGAGCGACTTCAAGCGCGAGGTGAGCCGCGCGTACGGGGTCCTGCTCGAGGATCGGTTCTTCTCGCGGCGCGCCTATTTCCTGATCGACCAACAGGGCATCCTGCGCTGGCGCCACATCGAGGCGGAGCTTGGCGCCCGGCGTGACGACGCCGAGCTGCTCCGGCAGATCGCGGCGCTCTGAGCGGGGTTCCCATGAGACGCGTGGTGCTCGTCGGTGTGGTGGTAGGGGCGTGCGGGCCGACGGCGTTCGTCCCGCCGCCGCCCTCACCGCAGCGCGTCTATGGTGCGAGCGAAGTGGACGAGCGGCCGGAGATCGTGCTGACGCCGCCGCTGCGTTATCCCGCCGGGGGCAGCGATGGTGTGGTCGTGGTACGGGTGGTGATCGACAGCGCGGGGAACCCCGAGCCGGCCACGGCGCTCGTGGTGCAGGGGTCCGATTCGGTGCTCGTCGCGGCCGCCCGGACGCTGGTGCTGAAGACGCTGTTCCGGCCGGCCCGCGTGCGCGGGCGGGTCGTGCAGGTGCTGGTCGAGGTGCCCGTCGAATTCTCCGCCGCCTCCCTGCCCCCCATCACCCTGCACATCGCGGGCGATGTGTACGGCGAAGCGGAGGTGCAGGAGCGACCTCGGCTGACCTCGGGTCCGGCGCTCACCTACCCCGCGCCCTTGCTCTTCTCCCGGATCAGCGGGCGCGTCATCATCGACGCCGTGATCGACACGACCGGCCGGGTCGAGGACGGAACCGTACGCGTGCTCGAGAGCACCGACGCGCGGTTCAATCAGGCGGCGAAGGACTACGTCCGGGCGGCGCGCTTTACCCCAGGGCGCATCGCAGGTCGCGCGGTGCGCGTGCGGTTCGAGATGCCGGTCGAGTTCAAGCTGCCCACGCGGAACTAGTCCTCCGTGGCGTCGGTCTCGCTCCGCCGCCTCGCCAAACGGTATGGTCCCGAGGGCCGCCCGGCACTCGAGGAGCTGTCGCTCGACGTGGGCGACGGCGAGCTCTTCGTGCTGCTCGGGCCGTCGGGCTGCGGGAAGACGACGACGCTCCGCTGCATCGCCGGGCTCGAGGAGCCCAGCGCCGGAGAAATCCTGATCGGCGAGCGGGACGTCACGCGTCTCGACCCCGCCGCGCGCGACGTCGCGATGGTGTTCCAGACGTACGCGCTGTACCCTCACCTCACCGTGCGGCGCAACATCGCGTTCGGGCTCGAGGTGCGGCGTGTCCCGGCCGCCGAGATCGCCCGTCGGGTGCACCAGGCCGCGGACCGGCTGGGCCTCGGCACACTGCTCGACCGTCGGCCGGGAGAGCTCTCCGGTGGCGAGCGGCAGCGCGTAGCGCTGGGTCGCGCCCTGGTACGCGAGCCGCAGGTCTTCCTGCTCGACGAGCCGCTCTCGCACCTCGAGCCCACGCTGCGGGGTGAGCTGCGCGCACAGCTGCTCGAGCTGCATCGCGCCCTCCGTGCCACCGTCGTGTACGTGACCCACGACCAAATCGAAGCCCTCTCCATGGGCCAGCGGATCGCGGTTCTGGAGGCGGGGCGCCTGCGCCAGGTGGGCACGCCCGCCGAGCTGTACGGGCGGCCGGCAGACGTCTTCGTCGCCCGCTTCATCGGGAGTCCGGGGATGAACATTCTCCCCGGCAGGGGAAGGGGGGCGGAGGGGGAGGACGAGGGAGGGGTGGTGGACTGCGGCGCGTGGTCTGTTCCCGTCCCCCTCGAGCGCTACGAAGGCGAGATCTACCTTGGCGTGCGGCCCGAGCACGTGAGCCTCGTCGCCCCCGATCAGGGCGTCGGAGCAGCCGAGGTGCGCGGCGTCGAGCCGCTCGGTCCCGACACGCTCGTCCGCCTGGACGCGGGCGGCCAGCCGCTGGTGGCGCGAGTGCACGGCATCCCGGACCTCCGCCCGGGCGACCGGGTGGGGGTGAAGCTGGACCGGCGGCGGCTGCACCTGTTCGACGCCGCGGGAACGCGGCTCAGGTGAGCCGCGCGCCGGCTTGCCGTCTCGTGTGTTGGCTCGGCTGCTGGCTCGCGTGCTGGGGGTGCGGCGCCGCCCCGGGCTCGGGGGTCGAGCTCCTCCACCGGGCCGACGACGGCGCGGCACAGCTCGAGGACCAGCTGCTCACGCCGTATCGCGCGCGGCACCCAGGGCTGCAGGTGGTGCAGCATAACGCCACGCTCTCCCAGGTGGAGTACCACCGGCTGCTGCTCACGGCGACGGCGGGCGATGCCCTCCCCGATGTGTTCCAGCTCGACGACGGCGACGTCCCTGCGCTCGCGGACCGGGGAGCATTGCTCGACCTCGCACCTTATCTCTCCCGCGTCGGCGTCGACATGGCGCGCTACGATCCGGAGGTTCTCGCGATGTTCCGTCGTGGTGCGGCGGTGTACGCCCTGCCTCGAGGCTATGCGCCGCTGATGGTCGCCTACAATCGGGACCTGTTGGACCGCGGGGCGATCGCGTACCCGACGGACGACTGGACGTGGGACGACTTCCTGCGGACGGCGCAGCTGCTCACACGCGATCGCGATGGCGACGGGCGGATGGATCAATGGGGAGCCGCCTTCGACCGGCGGCCCTCGTTCTGGCTGCCCTGGGTCTGGGCGGGGGGCGGCGACGTCCTGTGCCCCGGCGGCCGACGCGCCTCGGGCTGCCTCGATGCGCCCGCCACCGTCGCGGCGATCCGCTGGTACGGGGGTTGGGTGAGGCGCTGGGCCGTGGCCCCGCCCCCTCACGACCAGGGTCCCGCGGGCGTTGAGATCGCCCGGCTGTTCGCGGCCGGCCGCGTAGCGTTCATGACCGTGGGCCACGATGCGGTTCGCGGTCTCCGGGCCGCGGTCGCGGCGGGCCGCATGCGGGTGGGATTCGCGCCCATCCCGCATCGCGCCGGGGTACCGCCCGCCACCGTGCTCTCGGCTTCCGGATACGCGGTTCCCGCGCGCGCACTGCGGCGCAGGGCTGCGGTCGAGCTCGCGGCCGAGCTCACCGACTCCCTGCCCGACGCGGCGCGCGGTGAGGCGGGGATCGAGCTGCCGGCCGTGGCCGCCGCCGCGCAGGAGGTGGCGGCGGCCGACACGCTCGGCTGGGAGGCGGCATTCCGGCGCGCCGCCGCGCACGGCCGGCCCGCGTGGGAGGGGCGCGTGGCCCAGTGGCGTGAGGTGGAGGCCGAGCTCGCCGACCTGATGGACCGCGTCACCGTGGGAGGCGCCGATCCGGCGCGGGCTGCACGCGCAACCGCACGCGAGCTCGACCGGCTGCTGGGAGCCACACGATGACCGCGCTGGTGCGTTGGCGCGGCGTGGCGCTCGTCGCGATGGCCGCCGGCGCCCTCCTGCCGTTGGCCCTGGCCCAACGGGCGCGGGGCCGTTACGAGCGCGCCCTCGCGGCGCGTGATGCGACCGCCGCGGCCGCCTACCTCACGATCGTGACGCCCCCACCGGCACGGGGCGCCGGGTACGATCTGCCGCAGCTCCTCATCCGGGCGCGGGCGCTCGAGGAGTTGCCGGGGTTCTCCGGGCGGTTCGAGATCTATCATGCCACCGCGCCGCTGGTGCACGCGACCGCGCCTCCGTTGCCCGCGGCGACGCTGCAGCGAGTGCGTCGAGAGGTCGCCGTGCGCTGGACCGGCGACGCGGCGCTCGCGCCGCTGCTCGATCGCGACGGGTGGGACGTCGTGGGTGCGGTGGCCGCCCGGCCCGCCGCGGGCACGTGGCCGGTCTCGCCCTGGTCGCTCGCCGCGCTGCTGCTCCTCCTGGTCGCGGGGTGGCAGAGTGTGGAGGCGATCGGTGGGCCGCGCCACGAGTGGCGCCAGAGCTTTCGGCCATACGGCATTGTGGCGGTGCTGTTCGGCGTGGCGGTGTTCGCCGACCTGCGCGGTGCCGCGGGGGACGCGACTGATCGCTGGTTGTACGACACGCGGCTCCTGATGCAGGAAGCCGCGGCGCGGATCCCGGAGATGCGGAGTGTGCCCGCGGGCCTCACGACGCTCGCCCGGGGTGCCGAAATCGTGCCCGGGGACTCAGGTGCCGCGACGGCGTGGCGCCGCGCCACCGGCGGAGTGCCGAGAGCGGCTGTCGCCGTGCGGCTCGCGCCGGGGCACTGGGTCGAGCTGCGAGCGCGCCCCGGGGAAGCCGGCACGGCCGGCTGGCTGCCGGTCATGCTCGGGTTCGCGGCACTGGGGCCCCTGGGCGCGCTGCTCGCCGCCTGGAGCACGGCGAGCGCACCCCGGCCGCGGCGCGAAACGGTGGCCGCCTGGGGATTCCTCGCGCCATCGGCGCTCCACCTCGCCGCGTTCTCCGTCGTCCCGCTGCTCCTGGTGCTGTATGTCTCGGTGCACCGCTGGAGCCCGATCGAGCCGACGACGGCCTTTGTCGGGCTCGCAAACTACGGCCACGTCGTCCGCGACTCCCTGGTCTGGTCGGCGCTCGGCCGCACTCTGCTGTACGCCCTGTATGTGCCGGTGTCGATGACACTCGCGCTCGGCCTCGCGGTCGCGATCGGAGGACGACGGAGATCCGGTGCGGCGGCGGCTGGGCTACGCGCGTTGTTCCTGTTGCCCTACGCCTCGTCGGTGGTCGCGGTCGCACTCGTGTGGCAGTGGATGTACCACCCCGATTTCGGGTTGATCAATCAGCTGCTGACGCGCGCCGGTCTCGGGCCGGTGAACTGGCTCGGGGATCCCAAAACGGCGCTCGTGGCGACGATGCTCGTGTCCGTGTGGATGCAGCTGGGCTACCAGCTGACGGTCTTCCTCGCGGGGCTCCGAGCCATCCCTCAGTCATACCTGGATGCCGCCCGCGTGGACGGCGCGAATGCCTGGCAGCGCTTCTGGCGGGTGACGTTCCCGCTGCTCTCGCCCGTGACCCTGTTCGTGCTGGTGACGGGGATGCTCGGCGCCTTCCAGGTGTTCGCGCTCGTCATGGTGTTGACGGGTGGCGGGCCGCTCGGCGCCACCGATGTGATTGTGTCTCGCATCTACCGCACCGCCTGGGAGCAGCTGCAGTTCGGCGAGGCGAGCGCACTGGCACTGCTCCTCTTCGCGCTGCTCTTCGGGGTGACGTGGGCCCAGGTCAAGCTGCTCGACCGACGGGTGGAGCATGCGTAAACGGCACGCGGGACGAGGAAAGGGGAGCGGGTGGCTCGCGTACGCGCTCGCGCTGCCGCTCGCCTGCGTCATGATCGCCCCCTTCCTCTATATGGTTGCCACGGCCCTCATGAGCGAGCCGGGCTCGCTGCGACACCCGGTCCCCGAAAACTTCGCCGCGGCGCTCGTGGCGGTGCCGTTCGCGCGCTTCCTGATGAGCAGCGTGATCTTCTCCCTCGCGGTGGTCGCGGGGCAGGTGCTGACGAGCGCGACCGCGGCGTACGCCTTCGCGCGGCTCCGCTTCCCCGGCCGCGACCGCGTGTTCTTCGCCTACCTGAGCGCGCTGATGGCTCCGGCGATGATGCTCGCGATCCCGCGGTATCTGCTCATCGACGCGCTGGGATGGGTGGACAGCTATCAGGGCCTGATCTCGACCGAGCTGGTGTCGGTCACCGGGATATTTCTCCTCCGTCAGTTGTTCCGCACGATCCCGCGCGACCTCGAGGACGCCGCGCGACTCGAGGGTGCCGGAGAGTGGACGATCTTCTGGCGGGTGATCGTGCCACCCTCGCGGCCGGCGCTCGCCACGCTCGCGGTGCTCGCGTTCGCCGACCAGTGGAGGAGCTTCGTGTGGCCGCTCGTGGCCACGCGCTCGAGCGGGATGCAGCCGCTCGAGGTGGGCATCGCGAACCTGCGGGGCACGTACGATCTGAGCTGGTCATACCAAATGGCGACGGCGGTGGCGGCGGTGGTCCCGTTGACCGTCCTGTATTTCGTGGCGCAGAGGTACTTCATTCGAGGGATAGAGCTACCGGTGACCAGGATAGGTCACACCTAGACGCACAGACGCACAGGGGAGAACAGGGATCGGTTTTGAGGACTTCCTCTCCGCTACCCCCTGTTTACCGCGGTGCGTCTGTGCGTCTAGTCTTTGCCTTTCCTAGTTGCCGTTGTTGCTTTAAAGCTCAACGCCCAGCTGATATCCCGTCCATCCCCGCCGGCAGGCCACGCGATCACGGCATGCCCCGACTCGAGCCGGCGGACCGTGCAAGGCACGTCGGCCTTGCACGCGCCCGGTCGCAGCCCCTTGGGGACCGCAATCGTGACCGCGTAGGCCCGGCCATCGAGGTTCGTGGATTTCGCGTTGAGCGTGCGAGTCGTCTGGTCCCAGGTCTCGTCGACGACGTCCACGGCTCCCTGCACGACATGACGCGTCGTGCCGATCACCTGCGGCCGGGCGGCGGCGGGGCGGATCGCCATCGTGCGGGCGCTGCGCGGTTCGAGGCCGAGTGTGAGGCCGTCTTTCAGGTCGGTGGCGGGTGCGTCGCGCCACACGTCGTAAGCGTCGAACTTGGCACCCTTGAGGCCCAGCGCGGCGAGCGGGAGGGGTACGTCCAGGGGCTCGTCCTCCCAGTTCACCACCACGACCGTCCACCAGCGGGGTGCGCCCTCCGCGATCCAGGCACGCGGCGGACGGCTGCGGCGCACGCTCCAGATGCCGCCCCGGCCCAGCACCCGCACGGCGACCACGTTTTCTCCCCCCCAGTTCAACGTCTCGAGTGGCACGCGATACCGGCGGTAGGCCTGTGCCTCACCCCGCCCGCCCTGTGACAACTCGCCCGTCTGGCCGACCTTCACGCCGTTCACGAAGGTCTCGTCGGCATCCGCGATCTTGCCGATTTCCAGAAAGGCGTTCCGACGTTCCGTCTTTCCGTCGCCTGGTTTGGGGAGCTGAAATCTCGTGCGGTACCAGGCGAACCCCACGTAGTCCCGATGCCCCGCCTCGTCCCAGCGCTGCGGCACGGGGAGCGTCTCCCACGCTTCCTCGTCGAACCCACGGGATCCGTAGCTAGGATCGTCGCCCGTGCGGAAGCGCCACGGCCCGCTGATCGGGTAGATGTCGTCACCGGCCACGATCGCCGGCGCCGTGTCGCGCTCGGCGACACCCGTCTCGATGACGCGGCCCGTCACGGGAGCGACCGGGAGCGTGCGCTGCAGCAGCGGGAGGCGATCGGGTGGCAGCTTCGGCAGATTGTCGGCCAGGAGGGTGAGTCCGCCGGTGATCGCGACGACGGACGCCCACACTTCGGCGGCGGCCCGCGACAGCGGAGGCCGCACCACGAGGCAGTCCGGATCGTTCAGCCAGGTCGATCGATGGTAAAAGCTCCGCAGGCCTGCGGCGCGCGCCGGCGGTTGGATGCCCGACCAAGTGGGGTCGACGTCCGGTCCGATCCGCATGCCGTTGACGAGCCCAACGGCGTGCTGCAGGGGCGCCCCGCTCGCGAGCAGGGATGCCTCGGTGCCGAGGCCGTCGCGGATCGCGACCAGGCCGGCGCGATACGCTTCCGCGTGGGTCAGGCCGCCGTAGTGCGCCGTCCCGACCGTGGCCCAGCGCAACCGGTCGATTCGGAGGTAGTCGTACCCCCATTCCCGCACGACCCGGCGGGCCAGGTCGAACAGCCACTGCTGGGCTTTGGGGTGCGCGGCGTCGAGCGCGTAAATCTTGCCGCCCCAGGTCTCGCGCGTGTCACATACCACGGGCCCGCTCGCATCGCGCAGCAGCCAGTCGGGCTGGGCGGTCGGGACGCCGGAGGCCTCGGCCACGCCGAACGGCGCCACCCACAGGCCCGCCTTGAAGCCTCGAGCGTGGACCTGGTCGGTGAGCCAGGCGTGGCCGTGCGGGAACCGGTCGTTCACATCCCACGCTCCGATGGCTCGCTGGTAGCCATCATCGAGCTCGATGTGCCGGAAGAACCGCCGGTCGAAATTCGCGGCGCTGAAGTCCAAATTGGCGATCACGTCCGCTTCGGCGACGGTGCCCGACCACTCGGCCCGCGTGCACCACCCCGCGGGCGCCACGGCCTGTGCGAGGCGCTCCTGATCGACGGGGGAGGAGGGCACGAACAACGCGCAGAGGGCCTCCAGGCCGTCGCCCTCCGGATGGAAGCACAGGCGCATGCGCGAGGCGTCTCCCTCGGGGCGGAGCGGCCGTGCCGGGAGCCAGTCGCTCACCGCCTCGAGCCCGGCCCGCGACAGCTGCACGCGCGCCTCCCCCGGCTCGCCCGCGTCGAACGCGATGGCGAGCCCGTGCCGCCCGCGGGTGAGCCCCGTGGCGGCATGACTCGCGAGCCCTTCCGCCTCCGGTGCTCCGACGGTGACCACACGGCTCGGGTCGGCGGAGTGCGCTCCGTTCACGAGCGCCACGAGGGGTCCATCGCCTGCCAGCACGTCCGCGTGGGAGAGTTGGAAGAAGCGCACGCCCCTCACCGTGGGCAGAAAGCGGTCCGGAAAAATGGTGACCGTGACGGACGCCTGGGGAGTGCCGGCACCGCCCGCGGCCAGGAGCTCGGCCTCGACCCACACCCCCGCGGCCCGGCCGCGCACGACGACGGCGTCGCCGCCCGGAGGGCGGCGGTTCCCCACCGTGCTATCTTCCAGGTCCGCGAGGGTGAGGGACCGGTCCCCCACCCATGCCACGATCTCGGCGTCGCGGACAAGGGGAACGGGTGAGCCGTCGCCATAGTACCACAGCGACCAGCGGTGATGATCGTCGAGCTCGAAGCGGAGCCGACCGTCCGCCCGTCCGCCTGTCCCCCCGTCCGCCGGGGGCGGACCGAGGGACAGCCGGTTAGGCGGACGGATGAGGGCCGCCGAACCGGCCCCGGTGAGGAGCACAAACGTGCGTCGGTCCATGGTCACAATGTTGACGGCCCTGGTGAGTTTGTCCACGCCGCTCGCGGGGCAGGGCAACGCCCTCACCCTGGGGCTCGTGTACACGGTCGGCAGCGGGTGGCAGGTCGAGGGGTTCGACGTGGGGGTCGCGCGCGCCGTGCGCGCGGGCCCCATCGCCGCGCTGTCGCTCACCGCCCGACTCGGCTCCTTCATCGACGAAGGCGCGATCATCGGCGGCGCGCGCGGCTTCGTGTTCGGCACGACTCTCGCCGCCCGCACCCCGACGGCCACCATCGCCGAGCTGGGCTCCGACACGAGTGCCAGCCGGGTGGGCGTCGATCTCACGGTCGAAGCGACGGGCTACCTGGGATCGCGCTCCCCCCTCCCGGTGGGGTCCCCGTGGGGGGGCGTCTCGGTGCTCCCCGGCCTACGGTTCGGGGATCCCAACGGACCACGCCTCGGAGTGCTGATCGGTCCCACGGTCTTCTTGGGCACCGTCACGGATGTCCGAGCGTTCCTCGGGGTCCGGTTCGAGGCGCCGCTGGCGCGGCGGGAGCGCCATCCCTAGCTTTGCCACCGATGGTGGTCCCCTCCCTCGATACCGAGCATCCCGGTATCCGGGTCATTGCCGAAGTGGCGTCGGTGCTGCAGGCGGGTCTCGCGTCTGGGGAGGCCCTGCACGGGGTGGTGAGCGCGCTGCGGCGCGGCCTCAACCTCCGCCGCTGCCGCCTCTGGCTCCGCACGCCTGACGGCACTCGCTTTACGCCCGTTACCACGCCCGGTGACGAAGCGGAGCCGTCGAGTCATGCCCCCCCGGTGGCCGAGTGGATGCGGCACGGCCCCCAGCGGGAGGGTGTGCCCGGTGGCTGGATCGTGCGGTTGCCGCTGGTCCACGAGGACGAGCCGCTCGGCGTGCTCGAGGTCCTCATTCCCACGGGGCGCTATGAAGGGATCGCCCACGACGTCGTGGTCGTCGTGGCCCGCATCCTCGCTCCCACGATCGCCGCCACCGAGCTGTCGCAGGACCTCGCCTCCGAGGTCGCGCTGCGCACGCACGAGATGGAAGCGCAGCGCAGCTTCGCCGCCCAGATCATCGACTCCCTCCCGGTCGGGCTGTACGTGATCGACCGTGGCTACCGCATCCGCGCCTGGAACCGCAAGCGCGAGACCGGGACGCAGGGTGTGTCGCGCGAGGATGCGATGGGTCGAGAGATCTTCGAGGTCCTCGACCGCCAGCCACGCGATCTGTTGAAACGCGAGTTCGATGGCGTGTTCGACACCGGCGAGGTGCAGCAGGTGGAAATGGAGTCGCGGGCGAGCGGCGAGGCGCGGCACTACCGCATCACGAAGATCCCGATGCGGCAGGATGGGGATGACATTTCGCACGTCATCACCATTGGCGAAGACATCACCGAGTGGCGCCAGGCGCAGCAGCGCCTCACGGAAACGGAGAAGCTCGCGGCCGTGGGGCAGCTCGCGGCCGGCGTCATGCACGAGATCAACAACCCGCTCGCGACGATTCTGGCCTGCTGCGAGGCCTTGGCGCTCCGGACCGAGGACCTGTCCCCCCCTGATCGCCACGGCTACGACGAGTATCTGAAGATCATCGACACCGAGGTGCAGCGCTGCCGCCGGATCGTGGAGAGCTTGCTCGACTTTTCGCGCCCCAAGGGTGGGGACAAGAAGCCGACGGACGTGAACGGCGTGGTGGACCGCACGCTGTTTCTCCTCAAGCACCACGCGCGGTTCAAGCGGCTGACGGTGGTGCGTGAGTTAGCCACGGGCCTGCCGTCAATCCTCGGGGACCACGAGCGGCTGATCCAGAGCTTCATGGCGCTGATGCTCAACGCCATGGACGCGATGGACTCGCGCGGCACGTTGACGGTCCGCAGCCGCATCAACCCCGATCGGGCGGATGAGATCCTGCTCGAGTTCATCGACACGGGCACCGGGATCAAGCGCGAAGACTTGCCCAAGATCTTCGAGCCGTTCTTCACGACGAAGCCGCAGGGCCGTGGCACCGGGCTCGGTCTCTCCATCTGCTACGGCATCATCGCCGAGCACCGGGGGCGGATCGATGTCGAGTCGCAGCTCGGCGTGGGGTCGAACTTCAGGGTGTACCTCCCCACGGGATGAAAATCCTCGTCGTCGAAGACGACAAGACCGTCGGACAGTACGTGAAGCGCGGCCTGACCGAGGCCGGCTTCCACGCGGACCTGGTCGGGGACGGCGCCGAGGGGCTGCGCCTGTCGACCGGCGGCCACTACGACATGCTCGTGCTCGACCTCCGCCTGCCCGCGTTGTCGGGCCTCGAGGTGCTGCGGACGCTGCGTGATCGCGGCGAGGGGATGCCGGTGCTGGTCCTCACCGCGCAGGATGCCGTGGATTTCAAGGTGCAGGCGCTCAAGATGGGCGCCGACGACTACGTGACGAAGCCGTTCTCCCTGGAGGAGCTGCTCGCCCGGGTGGAGGCGCTCGGGCGACGCCCCAAGGCGATCGCGCCGCCGGTGCTCAAGGTGGCGGACCTGACGCTCGACAGCGGGAGCCGCGAGGTGCGGCGCGGCGGGAAGCTCATCGAGCTCACCCCCAAAGAATACGCCGTCCTCGAGTACCTCATGCGCCACCACGGCCGCGTGATGTCGCGGACCCTGATCACGGAGTATGCCTGGGACTACCACTTCGACCCCGGCACGAACATCGTAGACGTCGTGATCACGCGGCTGCGGAAGAAGATCGACCACGGGCGCGACCCCAAGCTGATCCACACGGTGCGCGGCGTCGGCTACGTCGTGAAAGCGTGACGTGCAGACGCTGCGCGGGCGGCTCACCGCCTGGTACTCGGGCGCGCTGGCCCTCACCCTCGCCGCGTTCGCCGGGGTGCTGTACCTGGACCGCCGCAGCGCTTCCTACCAGGATCTCGACCAGCGGATTCAGTCCGAAGCGTCACTGACGGCGGGCATTCTCGCCGAAAGCTACCGTGCGCGCGGGACGCTGGTGCGGGCCGACACGGGGCAGCGCTCTGTGCTCATCCCCGATCTGGCCGCGCTGCTCGAGGCGGTCCCCGACTTCCTCCTCATCACGGCGCGCGACGGCAGCCTGCTGTTTGCGTCGTCTGATGCGCGGGCCCTGACATTCCAACAGGTGGAGCAGCTGCGGCGCCTGGCGAGCGCGGCGCTCTCCGGCCAGTCCAGCGGCACGCTCCGTCTCGAGCCCACCGGCCCGAGGATCCACTATGTGGTCCATGACGTCACCGGTGCCGGACCGCAGTTCGGGGCGATTCTCGCCGGGGCGGACGTCCGCACCGCCGAGCTCGGGCCGCAGGAGCTGCTCTCCACCTTCGCCCTGGTCCTGCCGCTCGGGCTCGCCCTCGCCCTGTTGATGGGGTCGTGGATTTCCCGGCGCGCGCTCGCTGCCGTCGACCAGATCATCACCGAGGTCCGCGAGATCACCGACGGCCGCAGCCTGCACCGTCGCCTCGCCGAGCCGCTGGTGAAAGACGAGCTCGGGAGGCTCGCCGAAACGCTGAACCAGATGATGACCCGGCTCGAGCGCAGCTTCGCCGCCCTGCGGCGCTTCACGGCCGACGCGAGCCATGAGCTGAAGACGCCGCTCACCGTGCTCCGCGCCGGCGTGGAACGAGCGATCACGACTCCCAACCTGCCTCAGGACACGCTCGCGACGCTGGAGGAAACGCTCCAGGAGATCAAACGCATGACGCAGCTGGTGGACGCCCTGCTCACGCTGGCGCGCGCCGACGAAGGCATCGCGCCGCTGCACCGCGAGCCCGTGGACCTGCGGGGGATTGTCGAAGAGGTCCGCGAGACCGGCGAGCTGCTCGCCGAGGAGTCGGGGGTGCAGGTGGAGGTCGCGACGCCGCCCGAACCGATGGTCGTCTCGGTCGACGCGACGCGCATCCGCCAGCTCATCCTGAATCTCCTCACCAACGCCGTGAAGTACACGCCCGCGGGTGGGACGGTGCGCATGCAGCTCGGCTCGGCAAACGGCCGGGTTACCCTCAGCGTGGCCGACACGGGAATCGGCATCGCCCCGGGGGACCTCCCGCACATCTTCGATCGCTTCTGGCGCGCCGACTCGGCGCGCACCCGCACCGGTGAGCGTCCCGGCGCGGGCCTGGGACTCGCCATCTGTAAATGGATTGCCGAGGCGCACGGCGGGCGCATCGATGTCGTGAGCCGCCCGGGGCGGGGAACGACCTTCACCGTCACGCTGCCGCGCGAGCCCGCGGCGACGAACGCCTAACGCCGCCGTCATCGGTTCGTCACGCTCGTGCCATCCCCCCGCAAAGGACGCACGCCATCCTGTATGGAGACCGCGCTCTCGGGGGATCTCCATGTTCGACAAACTGATCGCATCGCGGAATCGCATCGCGGATCGATCGCGGGTGCCCAGCAGCGCCGTGGCGGTGCTGGCGCATGCGGGCGTGTGCGCCGGCATTGTGCTGGCGACGCTGCGACCGCACCGCGGGTCCGCCGCCGACGTCCCGCCGATGATCATTGTGTGGCCCCAGCCCGTGGAGGACTGGTTGCCCGGCCCGCCCGACCAGATAGACGGACCCAACGCGCCATCGATCGATGTGCCGACCCAAGCCCCCATCGGTCTCCCGCCGATCGACGCCGGCGTCCACTTCGATCCCAAGTCGCTGTTGCGCGGCGCTCGCGAGGCCGTGGGCGACCGCGGCGTGGACGGTGCGCCGGATGGTCCGTGGAGCCCCACCGCGGTGGACGATCCGCCGGCGCTCCTCGCCGGTCCGCCGCTCGCGTACCCGGACGTGCTGCGGCGCGCCGGGACCGCGGGAACCGTGGTGGTCCAGGTCGTGATCGATACCCTGGGCCGGGCCGAGCCTCGCTCGCTTGCGCTGGAGAGCTCGCACGCCGGCTTCGACGCGGCCGCGCGGGCGTACGTGCTCGGCGCGGTGTTCCGGCCTGGGCGTGCCCACGGCCGGGCGGTGCGGGTACTGGTGCGCCTACCGATCGCCTTCACCCTCAGGCCGACTCGCTGATGCGCGAGCCGCTGCGTAGGTTAGTCGCTCAATGAGAGCGGCGACGATGGCGGCAGGCCTCGCGCTCGCCTGGGACCTCGGCGCGACACCGGTCGTGGCGGGGCAGGCCCGCGCCGCCGACCTCGTGATGGCGGCGCGTGCCCAGCTCGGCGCCGGCAACGTGGACTCGGGGCTTGTGCTGGTTGGGCTGGCGCTCGATTCGAGCGCGATCGCGACCGGCCGCGACCGCGTGAACGCGCTCGTGTGGCGCGGCGTCCTCCAATTCTTCAAGGGAAGTGACAGCCTCGCGCGGGGGTCGTTTCGCGACGCGCTGACGATCGATCCGCGGCTCGAGGTCGCCGGTCTCGTGCAGATCGACTCCGACCTCGCCGTCGAGTTCGAAGCCGTGCGCCGCTCGGTCCAGCCGCCGCCGACGGCTGCCCGTCCCTCGGCCGCACTCGCTCGCCTGGCTGTGGGGCTCCCGCTCGATACGCTGTACAGCTGTGTACCGGAGTGTCGTGGGCTCGACCAACCGCCGCGCCCGCTCTCCGCGGAGTCCGGCGTGGTCACCGTCCGGAGTGGCGGCGCGAGCCCCATTATGGGTGGGGCGGCGCTCGTGCGGTTCGTCGTGGACAGCGCGGGGGCGGTCGAGCCTTCCTCCATCGCGGTGATATCGTCGCCGAGCCCGGCGCTGCGGGAGACCCTGGTCGACCACGTCCGTCCGGTGCGGTTCGCCCCGGGCCGGGTCCAAGGCCACGCCGTGCGGGTTGTGATGCAATGGCGCCTCACCGTGCGGAGGTGAGGGCGACCCCTCACCCGGCTGTCATCGTTTTGTAATGGGGATTCCACTAGCGGGCGGAGGCCTATCGGCGGTATTTCATAAGCAGTTACCCGATCGCGCACTGGAGGACGAAAACCCGTGTTTGACAATCTCATCGAGTCCAAGCGCAAGAAGGACAGCAAGCGAATCTTCGGTGTGGGCGCGGCGTCGCTCGTGATTCACACCGTCGTGATCGCGGGGGCCGTGTACGCCACGTTGAGCGCCGGCGAGACGGACAACAGCGTCAAGGTGGACACGGCGATGGTGTTCGTCGACCAGCCGAAGCAGGAGAAGCCGCCGGAGCAGCAGCCCGTCCAGCTGGACGTCCCGCTCAAGGGATTCCAGACGGTGGTCGCGCCGGACGTGATCCCGACGAACATTCCTCCGGTGAACCTCCAGGAGCATTTCGATCCAAAAGACTACTCGGGCACGGGCGTCGAGGGCGGCCTGGCGAGCGGGATGGTGCCGACCGGCAACGAAGTGTTCATGGAAGCGATCGTCGAAGAGAAGCCTGCGGTGCTGTCCGGGCCGACGCTGCAGTTTCCGGAGCTGTTGCGGCAGGCGCAGATCCAGGGGCGCGTGCTGGTGCAGGCGATCATCGATACGCTCGGACGGGCCGAGCCGAGTTCCGTCAAGGTGTTGCAGAGCCCCAACCCCGGCTTCGATCAGTCGGCCAAGAGCTACGTTGTCAAAGCGCTGTTCCGGCCCGCGCGGGTGCACGGCCGGGCGGTCCGCGTGCTGATTCAGATTCCGATCGACTTCCGGCTCAAACAGTAAGGACCCCAAAGGAGCCTCCGCCCCATGAGCCTCTCGCTCTACGAGCTGTTCATCTCGATGGGCTTGTTCGCGAAGTCCATCGTCGTCATCCTGGCGGCGATGTCCATCTTCTCGTGGACGAGCGCTTTCCAGAAGCTGTACCAGATCCTCCGGTCGCAGGGGGAGACGCGGCGGTTCGCGCCCGAGTTCTCCCGCTTCCTGCAGGAGGAGCAGCTCGACGGCGCGATCAAGCTCGCCGAGAAGCAGAAGCGGAGCCACGTGGCGCGCGTGGTCGGTGAGGCGCTCTCCGAGGTGAAGCCGCTGCTGCGCGATCGCGCGACGATCACGGCCGCCGACATCAACTCGGTGGAGCGCGCGGTGGAGCGCGAGATCCTCATCGTGTCGGCCGAGCTGAAGCGCGGCCTCGGTATCCTGGCGACGACGGGCTCCACGGCGCCGTTCGTCGGTCTACTGGGCACGGTGATGGGCATCGTGAACGCGTTCACCGGCATGGCGGCGTCCGGGGGCGGCGGCTCGCTCGGCGCCGTGTCCGCCGGTATCGCGGAAGCGTTGATCACCACGGCGTTCGGTCTCATCGTCGCCATTCCGGCGGTCTGGCTCTACAACTACTTCACGACCAAGATCGACTTCCTCTCCGTCGAGATGACCTACACCTCGAAAGAGCTGATCGACTATCTGATCAAGAGCGTCGGGTCGGAGTTCGGCCGCTCGATCTTCACGAAGGAATTCCAGACGCAGAAGGCGTCGCAGACCAGTGGCCCTGTCAGCCACTAGCGCCCGGGCGGCCGTCAAGGCCGAC